>JABAOC010000049.1_pt7 | contig 41494 bp, 29 predicted proteins | sample 7062161 | NCBI WGS metagenome assembly JABAOC01 (sample SAMN14538625, study PRJNA623070) | marine sediment metagenome | biome: marine biome [ENVO:00000428]; feature: marine pelagic biome [ENVO:01000023]; material: deep marine sediment [ENVO:00002113] | place: India: Gulf of Khambhat ... | reverse complement strand
CTCTTTGTCGGCCCCGAAACCAAGGCTTTTGAGAAGGCTGCTCCGTTTGCGAGAAGGGCATTCAGTTTTGAAACGCGCAAATACATCGGGATTTCCGTGGACCCGCTCAATAAGGAACTCGCTGAATATTTCGGTGTGAAGGAAGGCTGGGGGCTTCTCGTAGCCAAGCTCAGGGAAGACGCACCTGCGCAAAAGGCCGGATTGAAAGTCGGAGACGTACTGGTCAAGGCTGATGGAAAAAAGCTTGAGCATCAGGGTGACCTGAGCCGAGTCATCCAGGAGAAGGAGAAAGGCGATAAGATCAAGATCGAATTTTACAGGGATAAGAGAATGAGAAGCGTTGAAGTCGAGATAGAGGAGGAGGAAGGCAGCGGAATGCTGATATTCTCTCCCGAAGATTGGGAGGATTATACTCAAACATGGGGCAGATCCTACGAGAATATGTTGAGACAGCAACGAAAATGGCAGGACGATTCTTCACAGGAATACAGAAAACAGATAGAAAGAATGAACAGGGAGCTTGAGGAACAATCCAACAGGTTTGAAGAAATCCTGAAGAAACAAAAAGTGAAAAGCCTTAAGTACATAAAAGTCATAAGGGTGTAACCAGCTCCGGTTCCCAATTCTCATACAGGGGAGCAGAGGATATCTATTCTTTGCTCCCTTTTTTTTGCATCAGGGTATGACATTGGATATCTCTTCCAGTCGAACAGCCGCATTGACATCAAATGTCAAATGTTAAGACGCGACCCCTTATTTTTTTGAAAGGCCCAGCCATTGGTCTTGATGCGCCTTGAATTCCTTCGCGGAGAGCCTTCTTCTCTTAAAATATCCTCTGTCCTGCCTCTGTTTCATAGCCTCATACAGGATGATTCCCACGGACACTGAGAGGTTCAGACTCTGTGCCATTCCGATCATCGGGATCCTGATTTTGTAATCCGCCAATTCCAAAGCTTCATCCGAGATGCCTTCGGCCTCGTTGCCGAACACGAGAGCGATGGGCTGGGCATAGTCTAGAGCGAGATACGAAAGGCTGTCTTCACTGAGGTGAGTGGCCGCGATCTTGAATCCCTTTTTCTTGAGCTGAGCGAGGCAGTCTGTGGTCGACGTGTAATAGTGAAACTGAAGCCATTTTTCAGCGCGCGTGGAGATGGCTTCATTCACGGGAAATACTTCTTCGCTTGTGGAGATCACATCCACATGCAGGATTCCCGCGGCATCGCAAGTCCGGACAACAGCGCTGGCATTGTGTGTGTTCTTCACTTCCTCCAGGACGATCCTGAGGTCAGGCTGCCGCAGGGAGAGAACCTTCTTGACTTTCTCGATTCTTTCTTTGGTCGGCATGGAGAAAATATACCAGACCTGAGTTCAGGATTCAATTTCAGTTGTAGGAATTCGCATCTTTACATTGGGGTCGCGTCTCAACATTTGACATTTCTTACATTTGAACGACATCATTAACATTGACATCAAATGTCAAATGTTGAGACGCGACCCCTATTCTATTCCATTCTCGATTCAATTGAGTTAATATTTGGAGAAATTGCCGACATTGAATAAATCCAGTCTTTTCCCTGTCCTGCGAAAACTGAGAAATCCTGCTCTTTTTGTTTTGACGTACATAATCATGTGCACATTGCTTTTTCTATTTCCGTATGAGATCCGCGACTCCGATTCCTCGGCATATGACTCCATGAGTCGAAATATGGCGCTTCAACCGATAGTTGAATGGTGTGCTCCCGAATGGTGGGGACACGGATACCACGAGGGATTGTACCAGGATCACCCGCCGGGGATATTATGGATGCCCGCCCTCCTGATTCGCCTGGGTTTCCCTGAGTTATCCGCGGCATTCTGTGCCAATTTCATATATGTCTTTTTGTCCTTGTATTTCATCTTTCTCTTCGCCAGGCATTTTGAAGGGCCTCTTTTTGGATGGAGTGCGGCCTTTGCCTTTGTGCTGACTCCGATTTTCCTGCAGTACCTGATCAGAGCGAATCAAGAGTCTCCGCTGAATTTGGCTGTGATCGCTGGTCTGTACGGTGTAGTCCGCAGTGAGGAATCCTGGAAGTACAAGGCGCTGTTTGTGGCCTCTCTGGTCTTCGCCTTCCTGATCAAAGGAGTGAGCGCTTTTATCCTCATTGCACTGGCCCTTATCTACTGGATCACTTTTTTACGGAAGAAAAGCACTTTAATCTACATAATCCTCGCAGTCTTAGGCGCCCTGAGCACCATGGTTGCGTTCGAGCTCTGGTATCGTCACGTCACGGATGGAGTCGGTTTCTGGCAGAATTATCTGGCTTTTCAGTATGGACAAACAGGAGAATTCGGGCTTAGCCCGCTGAGGAAGATTTCGAACTTTATTTGGTATACAGCAAGGGCTCTCTGGTTTCCTGTGCCCTGGGTCATTTTCATTTTTTACGGGTTCTTCAAGCAGAGAAAAGATACAGCTCCTTTGCTCAAGAATAGATTTTTCATGTTATGCCTGAGCAGCGCTCTTACTGTCATCTTGCTGTTCTCATTCTCAGACCGCAGGGCTGATCGGTATATCTTTCCAGCCTACACTTTTCTGGCTCTTGCCGGAATGTGGATCGTATACAATTTCAAGCCCAGATTGGCCCGGTTTTTAAAGAGAAACAAAAAGTATCTCCCTCTTTATCTGTCCGTGGCTCTCATCCTGTTCACTCTGGCGAGGATTGTTTTTCACAATTACCTGAGCTGATTTTTGATATCTCAACCTGATAATAAAAAGCAAAGAAAGACAGGTTCCCAAATCCTATTTGCAGGTTTGGTGAAGAATAAATATTTCTCCTTTTTTGATAAGGAATAGAGAAAAGAGAAGAAAGAAGGGAGAGGCCCGCCTCCTCTGACTCTCTTCTTTGGATTAAAAGAACAAATATTTTCCCAGCAGAACCAGCCAGAGGATAACCGTGCCGATGAGGGCCCGCCATTCTTTGTTTTCCCGAAAAAGCAATCCGCTGAACAGGTTCTTTTTCGAAGGAGAGAAGGGCTTTCTGTAAGGAATCAGAACGGACGTTTTTTTTGCGTACACTTCATATTCTTCTGGGAACAGCTTCTTCATTTTTTCGACTTCGACCTGGATGATCAAAGGATAAAAGAGAAGAAAATACACAACGAAAACTCCGAGAACCCACAGGGATTGAGACGCGACGATGACTCCGAGACCGATGATCAAATTGCCCAGGTACAGAGGATTCCGTGTGTACCTGTAGGGGCCCGAGACCGTCAGTTCTTTGTCTTTCTTCAGATGCCCTGCCGCCCATGTTCGGAGCAAGAGGCCGGGAAGGCTTACGGCAAGCCCTGTAATCAGAGAGGAGAGGTCAGGCCTGGCGAGTATTATGACCAGCCCAACGCCTATGAGGCCGGCCCTGACCCGCCATCTGCAGAGCCTCTTTTTCAAGCGGGATTCAGGCATTTTCCTCTAACGATTTGACGATCAATCCCGCGACTTCCTTGGGAGTTATTTTCTTCAGGCATTCCAAGCGCGAGCAGCTCCTCTTGTAGCAGTAGCTGCACTCCATCTCGTGAAAAGCCACCCTGTCCTGGGGCCGGAAAGGTCCGTTTCTCTTCGGGTTTGTGGGCCCGAAGAGGCCGATCACAGGGCGGGAAAACGCACACGCCGCTTGAAGCGCGAACGTGTCTCCACTGACCAGGAGGGACGCTTCTTTCACCAGTGCCAGGACTTCCTTCAGCGAAAGGTCCGGAACCACAGGGATACCCGTTTTTTCATGAACTTCTTCGGCCAGTGCTTTTTCCTCTTCGTTTCCCCAGAGAATGAGCAAATACAGGCCGTCCTGTTTCAACATCGAGATAAGCTCGACCCAATTCTCAGGAAACCACCTCTTTGTTTTCCAGGCGGCACCTAAGTTCAGCACCACAAGTTTTCTATTTTCTTCATACCCTGCTTCGAGAAGTTTCCCTTTGACTGAATGAATTAGCTCTTCGGGAAGAACGAGGGGAAATTCGTAGTTCTTTTCCTGTATACCGATTAAGCTTAAAAGCTTTAGATTTTTATCGATGACATGGATAGTCTCCGGGACCTCTTCCAGCTGGTCTGTGTAAAACAGCCCGGCCAAAGGTTCCCTCAGGTTTTTCCGATGAAACCCGATTTTTTTCTTTGCTCCAGAAAGGAATACGATGAACGCGGATTTGATCAAGCCCTGGAAATCCAGAGCGACCTGGTCCCTCTTTTTTATGTCTTTTTTGAGCCGCGATATGTCTTTCCAGAACTTTCGGGTGCCGATCCGCCATCCTTCAGTCCGGGTCACGACGACCTGATCGATACCCGGAACGAAATCCAGTATCTCTTTTCCCTTGTCTTCCACAACCCAGGAGATTTTTTCGTTCGGAAAGTTTTTCCTTAGAGCAGAGAAGGCCGGGAGCGTGTGGATGATATCTCCGAGGGAACTGAGCCGGATGATCAAGGTGTTGTCCATGTTCAAATTCGCAAACCTTATTTTGTGTCTTTTAAATTCGACGCGATTTCCGCGATGAGCTGGGAAGTCGATTTGACTTTGGGCCCTCCTGTGATGGCAATGGCTCCTCCATATGCTTTAACCGTCTCTCTTTCCGGGACGGTGTCTTGTGTGTAGTCTGAACCTTTGGCATGCGTATCCGGTTTGAGCGTGAGAAGCACTTTCTCCACGTTGGGTTCATCGAAAAAAGTGACGTAATCGACAAACTCAAAAGAAGAGATGATCTCTGCCCGTTCCTGTTCCTGAAGGATCGGTCTTCCTTTTCCTTTGAGCCTGCGGACCGAGGAGTCACTGTTCAGGGCGACGACCAGGATGTGGCCCTCTTTTTTGGATTCCCTGAGGTACCGGATATGACCGACATGTATCAGGTCGAAGCAGCCATTGGCCAGCACGACCTTTTCTCCTTTGCGTTTGTGTTCTTGAATGATCGCTGTAAGCTGTTCGAGGGAGTGTAATTTTTTCAATTTAAGAAACGATGGCGTTTTTGAGTTCTTCACGGCTCAATGTGGCTGTCCCTTTTTTCATGACCACGACGCTGCCCGCGTAATTCGCGAGTTGAGACGCCTGTTGGAAGGTCGCCCCGCATATCAGAGCCAGAGTGAAAACACTGATCACCGTATCGCCGGCGCCTGTCACATCGACGATATCCGTTGTGCCGTGAATCGGGATAGCGCGCGACGGTTTTCCTCTCTCGAAGAGAACCATCCCTTTAGACCCTCGGGTAATCAGTGTCGCCTTGGCCTCTGTCCTTTCGAGAAGTTCTTTCCCGGCCTTGTCCAGCGCCCGCATGTCATCATCGATCTGAATGTGCAGGGCTCCCTCGACTTCAGGCTCGTTGGGGGTGGAGACATCGATCCCTTTAAAATCCAGAAGCCGGAAACGTGAATCCAGAGTCACGGGGATCTTCTTTTTCTTATACGGGGAAATGATGCGATCAAATATATCCTTAATAACTGTGTGATAATTATAATCTGAGATCAGAAGGCCATCGATCCTGTCGAGTGATCCGGAAAGAAAGGTTTGGATTTTTTGTTTTAACTCGGTGCTCTCAGCAATACTTCCTTCCCTGTCAATCCGGAGGATCTGCTGTTTTCGTGCGGTTTCTTCACCCGCCAGGATTCGTGTCTTGATCGGCGTCTCGCATTTTCGATCCGAGATGACACATTCCGTGGATATCTTTTTCTGTTTGAGGATTTTGAGGATTCTTTTTCCGTGGTCGTCTGCGCCAATCAGACCTATCGGGAGAGGCTCTGCGCCAAGAGCCTTGAGGTTCAGGATCGAATTCCCGGCTCCCCCGAGGGAATATTCGCTTTTTCTGTAGCTGAGGATCAGGACGGGGGCTTCCCGGGAGATGCGCCGGGTGGTTCCGAAGATGTACTCATCCAGTATGAGGTCTCCCCAGACGGCCACTTTTTTTCCGCCGAACCGGTCGACAATTTGAAGCAGGATGTTCTGTTTTGTGTTCACCGGACTCCAGGCAAAAATGTTTATCAGAAAAGAGCTGAAAGGTCAAATGCAAAGGAGTTAGAGGTTATTATACGATGAACACAGGAGAAGGGAGGTAAGACGCGGGCTGGAAAAATCTTTTATCTTTTTTTGGAATTTTTCCGGATGATCTCCATTATCTTTTTTGATCTCTGCTGGGCTATCTCAACCAGGTCTTGATGTTTGGCGCTGAATGTCTGTCCGAGAAATTTGTCAATCTGAAGAGAAGTCCGTTTATAAAATTTCTGATTCCACCCTTCATCCGGAGCTTTCTCTCCCCAGAGTTTCCGCGGTCCTTCAAACCCGCCTTCTGCCAGATACCAGTCTTTTATGTACGGGAAACCACTTTTAAACAGAAGGAAACCGAGCGGTGTTGCCGCGGGGGGGATGCCCATGCCCAAAGATCTTATCGTGTCAGAATGGATCTGTTGCTCTCCTTCATAGGAAACCATCAGATGTCCGCCAGGAGGAATGAGATCGCCAAGGTAGCGAAAAAGTTTTATGCCCAAATCCGATGTGCTCAAGGTATGTTTTTCTGGCTTGCCGCTTGGATCGTGGAATTCAACTTCGTCCCTGTAATCCAGGTCCATCCACGGCCGGACTCCGTCCTTTCCGCCTGAACTGTAAATTCCTTTGATCGCGGGATCCGCGCTCTGCGTGTCGCGGGGGTTTTGAAGGTAAAGCTTGAATCCTTTCCAGCCGGAGAGACGGAGCTGTTTGACTTCTCCTATTTGAAGTTTGAGGCTGTTTAATTTTTTATCCTGGAGCCTGTGGAGAGGATGGTTTTTTTCTTCCGTATTCATTGTCGTTGGCAGAGAAGCTCGATTGAAGGTGCTTTAAAGAGGTTGATGTTTTTCATCTCAAAAAATATAGACTACATTCTGGGATAGGGTTTGGCAAGTGGCCTCAGGAATTATTCCGAGAAAAAGTTTTTTTAAGCTCATCCTGAAAAGACAGAAGATTTGACCTTCATTGTATTTTATGTCAATAATGGGCCTTGCCAAAATCCAGTGAACGACCGAGGAATCAAAGAGTTTAACCTGTAATCAATTCAGAACTTTATTAGGGGGAACAGAATGTTGAGACACAAAAAATCAGTTCGAAGTTCATTGTTCGGATGGCTCATCCTGCTCGTATTTATTCAGGGAGGAGTCTGTGCAGAGTCAGTCAATATCCAGGCGCTGATTCCCAAGCTGGAATCTGAGGTCCAGCGGACTCTGCTGGAGGGGGAAATCCCTTCTGCGACAGTCGCCCTCGTTCAGGACGACAGGATCATCTGGACCGGTGCGTTTGGATATTCCAATCTCTGGGCCCGCACGCCGGCCGTTCCGAAGACCGTCTATTTGATCGGGTCCACCTTCAAGACCATGTCCATGTTTGCCCTTCTCCAGCAGATGGAAAAAGGAAAATTCAAGCTGAATGACCGTGTGAACGACTATCTCGAAGAGTTCAAAATACAGAAGGAAGACCCCTCAAATCCTGTGACATTCAGACATCTTCTGAGCCACACTTCGGGCCTTCCCGGCGATTTTGGCCCCCATGCGGTCTGGGGAGACTCAGCCCCACTTCCTTTAAAAGAATATCTCACAAAGCGTCTCAAAGTCAGGAATCCGCCCCTGACCAGGCTAGTCTATTCCAACATGGCCTACACTCTGATCGCGTATCTGGTCGAAAAATTTTCAGGGATTCCGTACAAGGAATACATCCGGAAGAATATTTTCGACCCCGTGGAAATGGAGGACACGGCTTTCTTCCCGAGAGGAAGCATGGAAGAAAGGCTGGCCATTCCTTATATATACAATGTAAAAACGAAAACCCAAGTGCCCGCCACCCGGCTGAAGGCCAATGTCTGGCCGGCCGGCATTGTCTACGGAACCATCATCGACCAGGCGCACTGGCTGATCGCCAACCTGAATCATGGAGTCTACAAGGAGCATCGGTTGATCAGCGAGGAGAACTTCAAACAGGTGATGACGCGCCAGTTTGACAAATTCAACGGCCCGATCAGCGACGGCTGGCTGAACGAGACGACCGGCTTCGGGTTGACCTGGTGGATCTCTGAGTATAAGGGTGAAAAGTTGTTTGCCCACAGCGGGAGCGTCCCGGGATACACAGCCTTTCTCGTCGGCAACCTGGATCAAAAAACTGGTTTTGCCATCCTGACCAACGGGAACCGCTCCCATAAATATCTTTTTGACCTGGCCGTGAAAGTGTTGGACCTGATGGAGCAGATTACAAAATCACCTTAAACGGTTCTTTTTTGTTTTGAACTGCGTGTGCCAGAACAAATGACAGAAAACTGCGGGTATCATGTCTGGATGACACACGGCTGAGCTTGTTGACCTCCGGGGGGATGTGATATAATTTTCGGCGCTCCAGAGTGCCGGAGTGGCGAAATTGGTAGACGCACTGGACTCAAAATCCAGCGGGACATTCTGTTCCATGTGGGTTCGAATCCCTCCTCCGGCATTCGAACTCATATCCTTCCCTATATCGAAATCTCAATTGATTAACGATAGAGACAAAATAATTCCCTTTTTTTCACAGTTCATGGGGCACTTCTTTTTTTAGGGAAATGTTTATGAAAGAAGAAGTGCTGGCTGTCTTGGGGAAAATAAGCAAAAGGGGTTGGTGGAGGGAACCCTGCCCAGCCAGCGCAACAGGGACTGAATATATTATAGCATAAAATATATAAAAAACATAGGAATTATAAGAATAAATTTAAAAAAAGTTTTTTTTCCGAGTCAGACTGGGAATTGGACTTCAGGCGCCTTTGTGTTATACTGGATTTCGGACCACCGAATCAAAAGGAAATAGAGAAGGGGCGAGCAATGAGGAAAGCCATATCAATCCTTTTATTCATTTGTGTTTTGATTTTATCTCCTCTGTTATCCCAACAAAAAATACTGAAAGTCATCGATGAAAAAGCGATTCTCTACCTCGAGCCGAAAAAAGACAGTGCTGTGGTGGAGACGATCGCCAGGGGAACGATTCTCAAAGTCCTCTCCCAGGAGATAATCAAGGATTCCTGGTACTATGTATCCTTCACTCCTGAAGACCAGTCGATCACCATCACGGGATTTATCCTGGCGTCTGCGGTTGAAGTGATATCTGAAGGTCAAATAGGAAAAAAAGGCCAGAAGAAAGGAAAAAAGACCAAGAAGACATCTCAGAAAGTCCAGATCCAGGAGACAAGAGAGGTCGTGTATGATACCCCTAAGAAGATTCAGGTGATACTCGAGAGTGCGAATATTCGGTCAGAACCGAAATTTGAGAGTGAGATCGTCCATCAGATGGAATCCGGATTGACGCTTTTGGCGACCGGAAAGGTCGGTGAATGGTTCAGGGTCGAACTTCCTCCGGATGAAGATGGGATTGTTATCTCTGGATTCATCCATGAAACACTCGTGCGCGAAGTGCGGGATAAGGCAGAGTAAAAAGATTCGCATCGAATAGAGGTAGAGATTTTTCCTCTCATCCCTGATATCTAAATTTCCAAATTTTAGGAGGCTGTTTCCCTTTCAAAGGAGTAAATCATGAGTCATTTCCTCGTACTGGGAGCAGGCAAAATGGGCATTGTTCTGGCCAAGGATCTGCTCGAGTCGGATGAGCAGAACCAGGTCACACTGGTGGACATCGATCCTGAGTGTCTGACGCATGCCTCAGAGATAATGCTGAACGACAGGCTCTTCCCGCTTCAGGGAGATGTGGAAGACGAGGAGTTTACAGAGAAGATTTTCAAGGGAAAGGATGTGGCCCTGTGCGCGCTGCTTCACACGCACAGTCTTCCGATGTTGAAGGCGGCGGTCCGTCTGGGAATCTCTTTTGTGGATTTGGTGGGAGAGTGGCCGTTAGAACGTCTGGAACATGATGAGGAAGCCAAGACAAAAGGAATATGCCTGATCTCCGGTTTGGGTGTTTCGCCCGGTCTCACCAATATCTGCGTGGGAAGAGGTGTCCATCTTCTGGATGAAGTGGACTGTGCCATGATCTATGTCGGCGGGAACCCGGTCGATCCCAGGCCTCCGCTGAAGTACAGGATTGTCTACGCAGTCGAGAGCCTTCTGGATTTCTACGAGAGGAAAGTTCCGGTTTTAAAAGGCGGAGAGATCCAGGAAGTTGAACCTTTATCCGGGATTGAACCCATATCTTTTCCGGCTCCATACTCAGAAATGGAATGTTTCTACACGGATGGATTGAATTCCTTGCTTTACACGATGAAAGGAAAAATAAAAGACGAGTTGGCGGAGAAGACCATTCGGCATAAAGGACACGCCCAGAAGATTAAAATCCTTAAGGAGTGCGGCCTGTTCTCCCGAAAGCCAGTCCTACTCGGTGATCAAAAGGTCATTCCCCGGAAAGTCCTCGAAGCTGTCCTGGATTCTGAAATTAAACTGGGAGATGAGGAAGATGTGACGCTCCTGAGGATAGTCGTCGAAGGAAAGAAATCCGGAAGGCCGGAGGCGCATGTCTTCGAGATGGTGGATCATTATGATAGAGAGAAACGTACCACATCCATGGCGAAAACCACAAGCTTCCCCGCATCCATTTCAGCTCAGATGATCGTCTCGGGAAAGATCGCGCTTAAAGGGAGCCTTTTTCCTGAAGACATCTTTCATGACGGATTGTACCAGCCTTTGATGGATGAACTGGAGAGACGCGGTGTCGTCATCACTCATAAAGTCAAATCTGATTGACGGAATCGGGGGAAGAACAGCACAAAGATAAGTCTGGAGCGAGTCCGTTTTGAAAGATCCTTCTCTGGTTAAATCCAATCATGGATTGAGAAATGCCTGCTCCCACCATTTATCTGTTGAAAAGGATTCCTCTGATTTAGTAAAATATTTGTTTCCTTCTCCTTAAATAACCAGGCTATGATAAGGATTGAAAGATTATGAATGAGAACGACTTTTCCTTCGCTCTGGCGAATCCGCTTTCCGCGATCCTGGATAAGCCACGCGGGGATTTTCAAAGGTCAGATTTTCTTAAAGTCATCGAACAGAATCAGATCGAGCGGATCGCTTTTCATTACACGGCACTGGACGGAAAACTCAAGGAGCTAAGGCTGCCGTTTTCGAGCCGCAGGGAAGCGGAATGCATTCTCGCCGAAGGCGAACGTGTCGACGGATCCTCTCTATTCAAAGGAATGATCGATGTGTCGCTGTCCGATCTGTATGTTGTTCCGGAATACAAAACCGCATTCTTGAATCCGTTCGACGAGCGAAGCCTGGATTTCGTCTGTCGATTTCTGACAAAAGAGGGCAAACGCGCTCCGTTTGCTCTGGACACCATATTGGCCAAAGCCTATCAGATCTTCCAGGACAACACAGGATTGGAACTGAATGTTTTGGGAGAGCTGGAGTTTTTCCTGATCAACGGATCAGACCAGCCGATTTACCCGCTCCAGAAACAGCAGGGATACCATGAGGCAGAACCGTTCATGAAAAGCGGCGATATTCTGAACGAGATGGTGCGGTACATCACTCAAACAACCGCGGCGGTGAAGTACATCCATTCTGAGGTGGGGTCCATCGAGACCATCCACAGCAGCAATGCTGAGATCAACGGAAAAAGCGCAGAACAGCTCGAAGTGGAATTCCTGGCCAAGCCCGCAGTGGAGATGGCGGATGCTCTGGTGATCGCGCGCTGGTTGATCCGGAATGTGGCTCATCAGTACGGCTGTGTGGCGACTTTTACGCCGAAGCTGGAAGAGGGAGTCGCGGGGAACGGTTTTCATTTTCACCTGGAGTTGAAGAAGGACGCGAAGAACGCCATGGTGAGCTCTGACGGTAAATTGTCAGAAACTGCGCTTCGTCTCATCGGAGGACTGTGTGAGTACGCGGATTCATTGATGGCGTTCGGCAACACGATGGCTTCCTCTTATATGCGGCTTGTCCCTGACCATGAGGCTCCCACCCGCGTCTTCTGGAGTGATTATGACCGGAGCGCGATGATCCGGGTTCCTCTCGGATGGTCCAATCTCGACCATCTGGCTCGTGTCATCAATCCGCAGGAGAAAACCGAGAGGAAAGACGCGGAGAGCCGTCAGACCGTCGAACTGCGCACTCCGGACGGGAGCGCGCTCATCCATCTGTTGCTGGCCGGAGTGGTGATGGCTGCGAACTGGGCTATGAAAAACAAAAATTCTCTCAGAACAGCGGAAATGTTTTATGTTCAAGCGGATAAGCCGAAGACCAAAGACAACTTCAAATCTTTTCCCAAGCTGCCCGGAAGCTGTGTCGAGTCCAGCCGAATCCTGGAGAAAAAAAGGGCCCTGTACGAAAAGGAAAATGTGTTCCCGCCGGGCGTCATCGATTATGTCGCTGATCTCCTCCGGGGTGAGAAAGATGAAGGATTGAGCAAGAAGCTCAAAGGACTATCCGGGAAAGACCGTCTGCGGGAAGTCCGGAAGATCATGCACAAAGACCTCCACCGCCATTAATCCCCTTATTCTACCTTTTTGCACTCATTTTTCTGTGGATTTTGAATTCTTCTTTTAAAGTCTGCCAGAGGGAGTTGAACCGTTCCTGAAGCTCGTCATAGAGAGGAAAATTTTCCGGTTCGGGATCGACCTTTACCGTTCCTTTTTTGACCATTTTTCCGGTGATTTCTTCGATTTTGACTTTTTCTCCTCGAGCGAGCAGGTAATTCCAGATAGATTGGACGGCGGCGCCGTACGCGGCTCCCTCATCCTCTTCCAGCGTCACGACCGGTGTTTTGAAGATATCTGCCACGACTTGAAGCCAGAGCCGGCTTTTGGATCCTCCTCCGGTGGCCCTGATCTCTTCCGGCAGGAGCCCCAAGGATTTCATCCTGGAGAACCCATAGCCGAGGTTGAATACGGTGCCTTCGATGACCGAACGGGCCATAGTGGGGGCGTTGAAGGTATTCCTGTTAAGACCGAAGAAGACTCCGCTCGAAGAGGGAAGAACCGGGACTCTCTCTCCGTCGATAAACGGGAGAAAGATGAGCCCATCCGCTCCGCTGGACGCTTCGGATGCCATTTTTTCGAGATCCTCGTTGGAGGCGTTGAACAGGGACTTGAAGTATTCGGTCGTGTTGGTGACGTTCATCGTGCATATCAGACCCAGCCAGCCGCCTGTGCTGTCACAGAAGGCTCCGATCTCGCCTTCCGGGTCGATGAACGGGTCAGAACAGTAAGAATATATGGTTCCGGATGTTCCGAGGCTGAGTGTGCAAATTCCTGGAGTGATGTTCCCCGTGCCGACGGCGCCCATCATGTTATCGCCGCCGCCGCTGGAGACGAGAACTTTCCCCAGCCCGAAACGCTGGGCCATGTCTTTCGTCATATGCCCCACAGGATCGGAAGGATGAGAGAGGGGAGGAAGTTTTTCCAGAAGCTGCGGGTCTATGGCTGCGATGGCTTCTTCATGCCACTGTCTCTTCCGGATATCCATCAATCCTGTTCCGGACGCATCGCCGTATTCCATGTGCTTCTTTCCTGTTAAACAGAAGTTGATATAGTTGTGCGGGAGAAGCACTGCGGAGAGCTTTGTGTAATTCTCCGGTTCCTTCTCTTTGAGCCAGAGAATTTTGGATGCTGTGTAGCCCACGGCAAGGTTGATGCCGATTTTCTGGATATAACTTTTTTTGCCTCCGAGCTTTTCGATGATCCGTTCCGTCTCTTCCACTGTCGAGGTGTCATTCCAGAGTTTGGCCGGCCTTACGGGATGGCCTTTGTCGTCTAAAGGAACGCATCCGTGCTGCTGTCCGGATACCCCTAAAGCGACTATTTCTGATGGATCGGTATTTGCGGCTTTCAATGCCTGGGAGAGAGCTTTTTCCAGAGCTTGCATCCAGGTCTTGGGGTCCTGTTCGCTCTCTCCGGGCTTGAGTCCCTCGATCATCAGGTGAGGGTTCTGTCCTCTTCCGAGAACCTTGCCATCGAAATCTACGATCAGGACTTTGGTTCCCTGGGTTCCCGAGTCAACTCCCACAGCATACATCATTCATCCTTATCTGGTGTATCGCACTTTCCCAGAAGCTTAAAGTAGGGTTCGAAATCGGTCTGGGGACGAATATTGGCTGTCTGGTAGAGTTCAAGATATCCGGAATCCGATTTTCTTTTTTCTCTGTATTCGACGATGTTTTTAAAGATCTTCTTCTGGGATTCGAAACATCTGATCGCGCTTCGGATCTCTTCTTCCGTTTTTTCGTCTGCCAGAGTTCCTTTATCTGCCCGAATCCCGGTGTCGCTGGGCTGGGTTGGCTCGAAATCTCCCCACACCGAATAGATGAAATGGGATTTCGCGGCAAAAGGCTCTCCGATATCGGCCAGGACCGGATCGCCAGCTTGGGGCGACGTGTAGATTCCCATGTTGAACACCGCGGTATGGTCCCAGTGCTCGAAAAATCCACTGGAGAAGACGACCCGGGACACTTTGTGTTCTCTGAAGATCCTGACTTGTTGTTCGAAGAGTCCTTTTCCCTGAGGGAGATTCCGGTTGACTTGGGGCATGAGAGAGAAATCCGGGATGTCAAAGCAGTGGATGTTCTCCTCTGTGACACCGAGCATTCCGTAAGCTTGAATCGCCTCCTGTTTTCTCCTCTGGGTGATGATGTCTTTTTCTTCGGGAATAGAGTATCCGGCATCTCCGCTGCAGAAGATAAGAATGAGAGGATTTCCGTTGTGTTCAACTGTGGCTTTGATGAGATAGCCTGCGCCGAGGAGCGCGTCATCGTCATGAGGGGAGAGAAAGGCGGCGGTTTCGCCCTCCTGCCATTCCGGAAAAAGGATGTCGATATTACTGCTTTTCCGGAGCTGGCGAAAATCCACGAATTCCATCAGTAGATCCTGATCGGGTTTTTAAGCTTCTGGAGGAGAGTGTTGAGTTGATCAGGGAAATCTTCTGCCAGAGGAAGGAGGATATACGCGTTTTTTTCATAAAACACACTTCCCTCGGGAACGAAAGTCAGGAGGTTCCGTGTGGTGTAGTCGGACCAGGTGTAGAGAAGCGGCCTGACCCAGTAGACATATTTTCCGTTCGATGGCGCATAAAAGTACGTGCCGGGCTTGTTCAACCAGGTTCCTGAAGTTCTGAGGTTGCTGTTGATATAATCAATTCTCAGGCTGAAAAAGCCATAATTTTTCTGGGAATTCACGAGGCCGACCCAGGAGACATCATCCGGGGCCACATGGACAAATCCGTCCGGATAACCTTCCTTTTCCTGGAGGGGCATCTGAATGATTGAATTTTTTTTATCCTGGTAGATCAAATTATCAAACAGCTCTTTGTGGAGCACCATCTCGTCGTTCCGGATGGCAATCACGCCCAGGTGATTTTTCACGCTCATCAGGGTTTCCGAGATGAAATACGGAGAATCCGCACAGAGAGTGTACTTGACCTCAAGATGGACATCTTTGATCTTTTGCAGCGGGCCTCTTCTGGAATTTATGTAGAGAAGCTTTCCGACCCTCTCTTCAAAGTTGGGAGGAGAATCCCAGTTGAAGGAATGGTCCCAGGCGATTCCCGGAATGAAGCACCCCGGATTCCAGTGGATCACTCCCGCGTCTTTGTTGTGGAGCCGTATTCCTTCTTTGATGTAATCTATGATGTTGATCTGGCCGCTTTTCGGATGGAATTCCAGGGCGATTCTTTGATTCTTAACAGTCTTACCGTATCCCTCTCCGTCTATGACAAATCCGAGTGTTTCCGGTGCTTCGCTCTCGCCTCTCAGACAGATGATGATTTTCTTTTCGAGTGGAGACATATCGAGAGGCACTGCCAAGTTACAGGTCCAAGTGATGGGATGGTTGGAGGCGGCTTTCTCTGGAGGGAGAGATTCCATGATTCCCAGGATCTGATACTCCAGCGGAGAATCTCCTGCATAGACGAGAAGACTTTCATCCAGGAGAGCATCTCTCGAAGCGGTGAACGTGAGGCAGGCGATTTCCCCGATTCTCTCCAGCCCTACGGTTTCTTCAACTTTGAACGCCCTGTAAAATCCTTCTTTACCCGCTGGAATTCCTCCCTGTTTCGGGGATGTGTCCTTCTTTTCGGCTGTCTTGACCACCTCAGAATTTTCGGGCTGATATTGAAGAGCGATCCTGTATTTTGTATCGCTCTTCCAGGCGTAGTCGAGAACAATATCATAAGTCCCTGGATCAAGAGGCTTGGAAAGGTCATCGATACGATTTCCTTCAGCAAAGACAAGGAAGTTTTCAAAAGGTGTGTCGTTCAGCTGGAGCTCCTGGAGCATGCACTTTTCTTTCTTCACTTCGAATTGGAACTGGATCCTGTAATAGGGATGTTTAAAGCTCGGAGATTGAAATTCCAGACCGTTTCCCCAGAGCCATCCGGATAACAGCAAAAATACGGTTATGAAGACTGTCTTTCTCATTTTTCCTCCTCGAAAGGTCTGTAATAGGGATTGATCTTTTCCTCTGGAAGGGAGTCGATGTCTGTTCCAACGAATTCCTGAACATTCATGGGCATTCGATTGTAAACTGCGGTTTTTGTTCCCTGCTTCCAGAATGAATCTTCGATCACAGCATATTCCACCGGGAAGACAAAATTCCGTTTCTCATCAGAGCCCATGAAGGCAACGTCGATCATCAGGGCGACGTTTTTTCCGAGCGGTTCGTTCGTGTACGGGGTGACCGCCCCGAATCCTTCCTGGCATTCTGAGCAGCCTGTGTTGTGGATAAACGTGTACGGCTCTCTGGGAGAAAGATGTCTTCCCTTTTTATCCTTTAATTTTACTTTTTCTATGTAAGCTTTTCCTTTTCTATCGATTTGATTTGACGGGAGATTCTTTTGGGCCGCTTCTTGTGTGGCTTTCATCACTGTGTGGTACAGCCCTTCAAGGACATCCATAAAGGCTTTCTCGTCTTTTGTCCATCCCCCTCCGGCTTTGACTGTCCGACGCATGATGCCGTGATAGCCGTTGAAGGCGGGGCTCAATCCGAGCGAGACGAATTCTCCCTTTTGAATTATTTTATTGGTGGCCGGACCGAGCACGCTCCTTCCTCTTGTTCCGGAGGAGACGATAGTCGGGAATCCCGTTCGTCCTGCACCGAGTCTTTTCATGATGAAATCTCCAACGGCCGCCACATCCAGTTCTCTGATGCCCGGCTGGAGGACGGACAGCATTCCGAGGAACGCGGCATCGGCAATCGTGTTGGCCAATCCGATTATTTTGAGCTCGGTTCGGGATTTTTCGTATTTTATCCTTCTCAGGAGGTCGACATCGAAGATGACATTTTCGCTCCCGAATCTTCCTTGGAAGAGGCTGACATGGTCAGAAGGGATGAACTGGCCGCTGGAGAGGATGGCCACTTTTATCGCACTTCCAGCTCTGAAAGGAACCATCCTGTAAACAACGTCCTCGAGTGTTTCGAATTGGGCAAACCTGTAGTCCTCGTCTGAGATCTGGTATTCCATCAGAAGTGCCATTTTCGCCCCGGAGATTTTGATGCAGTCCTCGATGACGTGGCCTCCCTCTGAGCCGGCCACAACGACTGGTGTACCTTCAGCTGGAACCAGGATGCCGTATCGTTCGATGATCGGATCAAACACACCGGCGAGCCAGGCGACATCGGAACGGTCCAGCTCGCTCCCGCAGGCATAGGCAAGGTTGTAGCCTTTTTGTTTCATGGCCTTCTGGACTTTGGCCCATCTTTCCCGGTATTCTTTTTTCGTTATTTTGAGATTTTGGTCGATTCCGGGTGCGGCGGCTTTAATGATCTTCTCGAGCGTGTCGGGATTCATTTTTTCTTTTGTCCTCCGATCGCCTCTTTGACCCCCTCTTCAAAAGGTTCTGTGAGGATCGGAACCAGCCAGCCCTCCGGGCTCTCCGGATAGGTTTCGATCTCTTCAACAACCGAAAGAGGATATTTCAACATGTTATAAGTCGCGTCGATGTATGAAAAATATCCTTGGTGTTCCAGCGGGAATGTCATCCAGGCGGTTCTTTCCTGATAAACGCTTCCTTTCTTCACCGGAAGCATCCGGGATTGGTTGTTAGAGCCAAAAGAATATACAAAAGCTCTCGAAAGATAATACCACGGTCCATGCTGGATGTATATGTAAGGCTGCTGGACTGACGCCTTTCCTCTTTCAAGGTTTGTGGCCGAGAAGTCGAGGAACAGGCTCGAAAAAGCAATGTTCTTCTCTCTGTTAAAAAATGCGATCCAGGGCGTGTCGGGCCGGAGAGTCACCACATGGTCCGGATGCATCCTGGTCCGTGTGAAATCTATGATTTGGATTGTCCTTGTTTGGGTTTTATAAGCCGCCTTATCGAAGACGTCTTTATTGAAAACGACTTCTCCGTTCCTCAGGGCTTTGACGAAGAGATCTTCCTTGATCTCCATGGTGGAGTCCATAAGGATGAAAGGAGAATCTTTATAAAAATAATAGGTTATACTCACGTTTACGTCCTGAAGGTGGGGGAGTGGAGCGCTCCGGTGAAGGCCGTAAAAGACTGGCCCGTTCACCTCTGAAAAGGAAGGATCCTCCCAATCCGAGCAGTGAGACCACATGTGCGGGGGTGAGTAGACTCCAGGATTCCAATGGATGGCTCCGTTGGTTTCGAGCTTGTGTTCGAGCTGGATTCCGGTTTCCTTGTCAGTAATTTCAGTCACCATGCCGCTTCGCTCATCGAGCACAATCTTATAAAAAGAGTTTTCAATGGTTTTGGCCAGGCCTGTTCCGGTGACATGAAGGTCGGAGTCGAAGGAAGGTTTTTCTGCCTGAAGATTATTATAGAAAACGAGGTAGCTGGCTTTCTCGTAGGGCTCGAGGTCGACCTGGAAAGCGATGCTCAGAGTGGTTGTGGGATGGTAGCGTGTGATCCGCTTACCTGTATTCTCGTCGACTTCCTCGGTCGTGAGGAGTTTTGCGTCGGCCCACTGTGTGATACCGTAGACCTGCCGGGGAATTTCTGCGTAGGAGATGTCCTTCCCCCTTTTTTTTGTCCTGACTACGCGGATCTCGTCAGGGGAATGAAAGTAGGAACTTAAGATCCCGACTGTGGTATGAACCGGATAGTGTGTCCTCTGGTATCCGTTTTCTTCGGCTATGAGAAGAGTCAGATAATTCTTCCATTCCGGGTTCCAGTATCCTTTTCGAGAGGGAGATTCAATCGTTTTTTGAAGTAAGGCGGATTCTCCGGATTCCGGATTCTGGAGTTCGATTTTAACTTGGTAGGCAAAGTCTCCTTCCCAGCTGTATCGGATCTTTATATCGTAGGTAGAGCCGGCCTCTATCTTATTATCGTAGACTTCCTTTTTTCCCTGAAAGAGGAGGAAATCTCTGGCTCTGGTTCCATTCACGCTTACTCCCGTAATTTCCCATGTGCCTTTTTCCAGCTGGTCTCGTGTGGGAAAGCTCGCGCGGAGAGAATACCAGCCTTCCCCTTCAACCGGATAGCCAAACCTTTGCGTGCAGCTGACTGTGAGAAGAGAAGCCAATCCAAGAATAATGCAGAACTTTGTGACTTTCATATGACCTCCCTATCCATATTATTTAAAAGTTTACCGGAAAGATTTGCACACCCATCTCCTGGGAGCTCGAATAGTTGTCTTCCCCGCTGGCTGTCAGGAAGGAATCCTTTTTCATCCGGAAAATTATATCATCGGCCATGATAAGGGGCAACCGGAGAAAATAATTTTTCAAAAAGTGTTGCGAGGTGACTCGCAGTTTGTTATAATACATTCAAACCTTGCCGTGCTGGCTGGGCAGGGTTACGATAACCTTCCTTCATTATCCCCTTTTCGCTTATTTTCCCCATACCCAAAACAGCCAGCACTTTATTCCCAGCGAAATTTTTCTTTACCTGTTGTTTGGCTTTGGCTACACTACAGAGTTTGGTCTCTTTTGAAACAGTAAAGAAATGGAAAACACAGCGTACACCAAAACAATTTGGAACAGGGATTTCATCATCGCCCTGATTGGATATTTTTTCCTGTTCATGAGCGTCACTCTGTTTTTTCTGTTTCCTCTCTTCCTCGAACAGTTCCGTCCTTCGATGAGCCGCATAGGTCTGATCATGGGTGTACACAGTCTTACGGCTATCATCATACGCCCGATTTTTGGCAGGCTGATCGATATCAAAGGCAGAAAGAAAATTTCACTCTTCGGGATCGCCTTCCTGATTCTGGTCCTGCCCCTGTTTCATCTCATCCAGGATGCCGGGATGTTTCCGTTGATCCTTCGCGCATTGACCGGAATAGGATGGGGAATCAGCATGACAGCAACGATGACGATATGCTCGGATTTGGCACCGGTGGAGAGGTTAGCGCGGTCGATGGGAATAATCGGAGTGGCCGGTCTAATCTCTGTGGCTTTGGGCCCTCTGCTTGCCGAGGAGCTGATCAATCGATTCGGTTACGGAGCTCTGTTCAACACAAGCTTCGCGTTCTTGATCATGTCTTTTCTGTGCATACTGTTGACGAGGGAGGTCATCAAGCCCAATCATAACAACCACTTCCGAAAGCCGAAATACCTTGTGCATGTCTCAATAATCGCCATTGTGTTCATGTCTGCAATGCCAGTGGTTCATGGGGCTATCAGAGGAGCTGTGATCCATTTTATCGCGTTGTTCGGGAAATCCATCCCGGTCGAGAGAATCGGGCCTTTTTTTCTCAGTTTTTCTGCTGCCGCCATTCTGACCCGACTCGGATTGGGAGGGCTTTCTGACAGGTTTGGCCGGAAACAGGTCATTTTTCCAACAGCCTGCTTGATCAGTTTAAACCTTTTGTTGATTTCTCAGGTGGAGTCTCCCTGGATGTTCGTGGCGGCGGGCGTGATCGGAGGGTCTGCTCAAGGGTTGATATTTCCGGCGTTGAGCACGTATTTCATTGATATCTTTGGCCGGGAAAATAAAGGATTAGCCATCAGTCTGTACCTTGCTCTTTTTGATATCGGGATGGGATTTGGATCGTTTTTCTTCGGATGGATTTCTGACCTGTATGGATACAGGATCATGTATATTGTCGCAGGGGGGATAATGTTGTTCGTCGCTTCGGTTTTTACCTGGAAAGCCCCCTCACCAAAGTAAAGGGGTCGCATCTTAACATTTGACATTTGCGATGAAAAAACTGCTTGAAAAGTGAAAATGTCAAATGTTAAGATGCGACCCCTATTTGCTTTTTGGTTATTTTGCGAAATAGCCTTTCCTGTGAAACACCTTGTACTTGGTATTCTTCACCTTGACTTCGATGCTTTTGAATTGACCATCTCTCACGTAATTTTTCGGAGAGTAGTACAGAAGATAATAGTCATCAGACTTGGCCAGTGCGCTCTTGAAGCCAGAACCAGGATCCTGGGATGTATCCACGCTTCCTCCAGTCGCTTTCGCCGCGGCTGATAAGACCTTGAATATATCTTCGGACTGTTCTCTCATATGCACGCCTGAGATAGTCTGCGGGATTTTGTTCATGAAGATGAAATTGAACAGGACCTGCGAGTCGGCAAAAGCTTTTCTGATTTTTTCAGCGTCAAAAGTGATAGACCTGTGATACACTTGAAACAGCTCTCGAACCTGGCCCATGATATTCGGTTCATCCTGGTAGAGTCCCTGTAAGCGGTTCACGATACTCGTGCTGAGCTCGGGCCTGTACTCTCTCTGGTAAAAATAAAAGACAAGATTTTCTCCTTCCTGTCTTTTCAGAATGTTCGCGAATTGAATGAGATTGTTTTCATCAAAGAGACGAAGGTCTTCCATTTTTTCCAGGGTTTCCCTGTATCTTGGGAGGAGCATTTCAAGTCCAAACATGCTGGAAGCGGAGTCGGTCTCCATCTCTGTCATCGCTGGCCCGGTGCCTCCAGCCTGACTGGATATGGCTCTGACGAGTCTCTTGAGGTCTCGCATCAACTCTCTGTAGTACGAAGATCCAACCTGTGTGTCTTTTCTGATGATTTTTTTCATCTCTTTAGCGATTGTTTCTTTAGGAAGTGTTTGAAGGGCTTTGCTGGAGAGATTGTATTTTTTGACAGGTGTCCAGATATCCAGAGTATCTCCAGGCTGGATAATATTGGTGATGAAATAGTCGATGGCCTCCTCAAGACTGGGATTATAATCAGTGATCTGGAAGAGAAGATAGAAGTGCCTGTTGAGGGCCGGATAAAATTTCCTGGGAGCCTCTTCTCTTTCAACGCTTGTCTTATTGATAAGGTACATGGCTTCTATTTTCTGGAGAACGCCGTCTTCGTACAGTTCAAAATCATCAATGGTCAGATCCCTGACAAGTTGATTCTTTTCCAGGACTCTCACCGTCACTCCAACATTGATGACGGTCACTTGACGCTGATCCACTTGAGAGAAGAGCATCACTGCCAGAGTGAGTAGGATTATTAAAAGGATAAATTTTTTCATTTTTTTTCCTCCTCTCTATTTTCTCATATCCCGTTCTCTTTATCTATCAGAGAATCGGGATTCTCGGACTGCTCTTTCTTTCTCTTCTTAAACGATTTATATTTGTGCGGCTCAGTGTGCCTCCCCGAATGGCAAACTCGATTGATGACTTTTGAATTTCCTTTGTCAGTCCCCATGTGTATTGATTTATGAAATCGTACATAAAAAATTGCAGCAATTTATGTGCCAATTGTGGCCAGGGAGGAGATAGGATTTTAAAAGAATTTTTCTGTCTCTTAAAAGAGACAGGTGTCCGAAAAGCCGCCTTCTCTGTAAATGAAGCGGCAGCCCCAGTTTTTTGTGCACAATGTCGAATTTCATTTTTTAAAATCGGTCCAGAAAACAGAAAAGTAAAGGCAAGAAAATTGTTAAATAAATTGAGGGAGGCTAAAAGAAATTTACATTTTTAATCCGCGATATATCCGAGCCGAGAGGTGAGCATGTAATTTTTGTCTTTTAACCTGACGATGATGGATTTGAATGTCCCGTCCTTTTTATAATTTCTCGGAGAATAATACAGCAGATAATAGGATTCACAGAGGTTTACGGCATTCTTGAACGCCGGTCCCGGATTCTGGGAACTGTCTGTGATTCCTCCTGTGGCATGCGCGATCTGGGAGAAAGAGTTGAACATGTCTTCGGATTGCTCTCTCATGGTGATTCCGGAAACAAACTCCGGGTCTTTGTGCATAAAAAGAAAGTTGAATGTCAAAGAGGAATCCGAAAAGGCGGCGATTATTCTTTGTGTATTCACACTCGGATTGCGCTGGTAGAGCTGAAAAAGGTTTTGGACTTGAGCGAGGATTTCTGGCTCATCTTGATGAAGACTCGTGAGCCTGTTCAGGATGCTCTGGTTGATCTCTGGCCTGAACTCTCTCTCATAAAAGAAAAAGACATTTTTTTGTCCGTCCAATCTTTTCAGCCTTCTTGCGAATTCGATGAATTGTCTTTCATCGACAATCCTGAGGTCATCCAGTTTCGCCACGGTTTCCTGGTATCTCATCAGAAGCTGTTCGACACCAAACATGCTGGTGGAGGAATCGGATTCAAGCCCTGACATGGCACTCGCCTCTGTCCCTGAAGTAGATATGGCCGCAGCGAGCCTTTTAAGGTCAGCAATCAAGCTCCTGTAGTTGGCGCCTCCCATCTGAGTGTCTTTCCGGACAATGGTCTGCAGTTCCCTGGAAATGGTTTCCATTGACCGTGTTTTTAATGCGCGTTGAGAGAGTGTGTAGGTGTTCATCGGCGTCATGATCGTGAGTGTGTCTCCAGGAAGAATAACGCTGTTAAATAAGTAATCAAAGGCTTGGGAAAGCTTCGGGTTGTAATCAGTCAACTGGAAAAGCATGGTGAAGTGTCTCGAAAGATGAGGATTGAACTCTTGAGCGGTTTCCTTTCTCGCGATGTTTGTCTTCCGGACAAGATAGAGAGCCTCGATCTTTTGCTGTTCCCCGCTTTCGAATAACTCGAAATCATCTATCGTGAGATTGGCGACGAATTGATTTCCGTCTAAAACTCTTACAGGAACAACAACATTCCTGACTGTGATCTCATGCTGTTCGACTTGAGCGAATGAGTGGAATGTCATCAACACGAACGCGGAAAGCATTATTATTTTTTTCATCCTTTGTCCTTTCTTCTTTCTTGCAATTGTCCCTTCATTATATTCGTTTTCGCAAAAAAAAAGAAATACGTTGGGAACCGGGAAAGTTTCAGTTTGCGAAATAGCCAGCCCGATGCGTAACTCTGAAGTCTTTGTTTTTCACTCTGACTGTGATCTGTTTGAACGTGCCGTCCGATTTGTAGTTTTTCGGCGTGTAGTACAGGAGGTAATAATTCTCCGAGGCTTCCAGTGCATTCTGGAAAAGCGAGGAGGGGTCTGACGAACTGTCGATGTATCCCCCGGTCGCGCGTGCCATTTCGCCGAAGGCGCTCGAGATATCTTCAGAGCTCTCCTGCATGTAAACATCAGGCAGAATTTCTCGAGGAGAGGTGATGAACAAGAAGTGGATAGAAATGGAAGAATCCGCATAAGCCTGCTTGACCTTTTCAACATCAAAAGAGACATCTCTTCTCTGAAAATCCATAATACCAGATATCGTTGAAAGGATGTCTGGCCGTTCCTGATAGAGGTTGATGTATTCGGTTAATATCCGCGGCTCGATCTGAGGAATAAATTCTCTCTGGTAGAACAGGAAAACATACTTCTGGCCTTCTTTGCCTCTCAAGAACTGAGCAAACTCCAGAAGTTTCAACTGATCCACCTGCCTGAGCACTTCTAGCTTGTGCAGCAGCCCCTGATAATAAATCAGCTGCTCGTCGAGCTCCAGACCTCCGAACTCGACTGAACCGAAGGAATCCGCTATTTCGGGTAGAACCTCTCGGGCATCTGATTCTCTTCCAGGCATTGTGTCAATCACACCCGATTTCATTGCCGCTGTTAAAGATTTGGACAGAGCTATCATCTCATTGATGGTATTCCTGTATTCTGAATTTCCTTGCATCGCATCCTTCCTGACCAATCCATTAAGCTCTTCCACGATCTCTTGCTTAGACTTGACTTCCAACGCCCTGTTTTTGAGCCTGTAAGTGGTCAAAGGGGAAATCACGATGAGGTCATCACCCGGCAGGAGGACGTTCTGGACGAAATTTTCCAATGCTTCGCCCATCTTAGGAGAGTATTCCGAGACTTCAAAGTTGAGAAAGAAGTTCCGTGATGTGGCCGGAGAAAATCTTTTCTTTTCTTCGCTCCTTTCGATGGACCTTTTCTTTACGAGGTAGACGGCCTCAATTTTTTGGAGCATCCCATCCTCGAAGACTTCAAAATCATCCAGAGTCAGATTATCTATGAACTCGCCTCTCTTGAACACTCTGACCGGCACTTCAATGTTGATTACGAGAGACTGCTCGATGAATATTTCCTGAGAGAACAAGGCTAAACTGAGAATTAAATATGCGGTTAAAAGTAACGCTTTTTTCATTTTTTGCTCCCACTCACTAATTTAATGATAAAAGCAGCGAAATGCAATCAGAGTTTTTTAGGGATGGGCCACCACGATATTCCTGAAGCTGCGTTTGGGTTACCGGGCCTTTCTGATCCGCTCGAACCCTGATACGCAGACGAATTCGAGTTTTTCCTCTTTCTCGATCTCATCAAAAAGAAGGTTCAATCCGAGCACATCACTGGCGATATGACCGGCGATAACGACATTCAGCTTGGCCTTCTTCGCGTTTTCCAGGTGCTCTTCGCTGATATGCATACAGACGAGAGTGCTGATGCCGCTGTTCGCGTATTTTTCGAAGATTTCCTTTGATCCTTGAGTTCCGCCGGTCATGTCGACGAAGATCTTTCCGCATTTGCTGTTCTCGGTTCCGCTGACGATTTTTGACGGAACCTGTAATTTTTCCAAATTTTTATATTCAGGAATATTTTTAAGAATCTTCATGAGATTTTTAAGTTGATAGGGCTTTTTCTTTTCGAAAGTCTTTTTCAAGTAGTTCGTGACACAGTTGTCGGCCGGCGTGTGAATGCACATCATGGGAATGCCCAAAACTCTGGCGATATCCACAGCCCGGTTATGGTTGACGGGCATGAGCCTTCTTTCGATCTCACTGATACGCTTTTCCATGAGCTGCTCAGCCACACTGATGGTGACTCCGTAATTGGCGAGAATGTCGGCCTGAAGCTTCATGACGTCGTAGAGCTGTGCTAGCGCATACCCTTCGGGATGATGAGAGATGACGAGGTCGATTTTTTGGCTCTTGTCCTTGTTTAGGAGATAGGCAAGTAGAATCTCCCCGGGTCCCATGTCGATTCCGATGATCACTTTTTTGACGTCTGTATTCAGTTCTCCGTTCAGAACGCGCGTATCTGAATAAGGATTGAACAGCCGGTCCATGTCATAGGATTCTTTCTCTTCGTCTTTGAGTTCTTTGAATTTTTTGGCTTCCGATTTCAAGATTCGTTTGATCTCTTCTTTGCCGCGCAGGTCCTTTACGATCCCTGTTTCGACGGCTTTCTTGTAGAGTCGTTCAATTTTCATCATTCACTCCTTTGTTTTCGATTGATTTTTTCTGTTGTTCGTCCCGTCTATGGTCCATGGAATCCACCTGGATACTCCATGAATATCCTATTATAACTGAATAAAGGAATTAAAGAGAATTGTCGTAAAACCTCGAAATATTGATTTGACCATAGTCTTTTCCTTATGGTATAGAGTTTTTACAATAAAAAAAAGGGGAAAGAGGATTTTTGTCCAGATTGACACGTATTACTATTATTGATACTCTTTTGACACATACATATGGGGATGATGTCCATGAAATGCCCCGAATGCGATTATGAAAATCCTGGGGATACGCGTTTCTGCGGCAATTGCGGGACCAAGATCGAACCATTAGACGATATTTCTGAGCCTCATACAAAAACGGCCCAAATACCTGCGAAAGATATCGAACGCGGCACGACTATTGCGGATAGATACGAAGTGATTGAGGAACTCGGAAGGGGTGGAATGGGAAATGTTTACAGAGTCGTGGATAAAAAGATCAATGAAGAAATGGCGCTCAAACTCCTGCACCCTGTGATCGCAGCTGAGAAGAAAACCATCGAGCGCTTCAAGAATGAGCTTAAATTGGCTCGCAAAATCACCCACAAGAATGTCTGCCGGATGCACGACCTCAATGAAGAAAAGGGAACCCTGTTCATCACCATGGAATACGTGCCAGGAGAGGATTTAAAGAGCATGATCCGGATGACGGGGCAAATGAGTGCAGGAAGAGCAGTTTCAATCGCCAAACAAATATGTGAAGGAATGGCTGAAGCCCACCGTTTGGGAGTCGTCCACAGGGACTTGAAACCGCGAAACATCATGATCGACAAGGAAGGAAATGCCCATATAATGGATTTTGGGATCTCGCAGTCACTGAAAGCCAAAGGGATAACCCGCGACGGAATCATGGTCGGGACTCCTGAGTACATGTCTCCGGAGCAGGTGAAAGGAGAAGAAATCGACCCGCGTTCGGATATCTATTCGTTCGGAATCATCCTTTTTGAGATGGTCACCGGCAAGATCCCGTTCGAAGGAGACACTTCTTTAACCATCGCTTTGAAGCACAAAACAGAGGAACCCCCGAATCCCCAAGATATCAACGCTCAGATTCACAGGGAATTGAACACTGTGATTCTCAAATGCTTAAAAAAGGAAAAAGAAGAGAGGTATCAGAATATAGGAGAATTGTTTTCGGATCTCGATGATATAGAAAAAGAAATTTCGACCGAAGAATGGATTGCGATCAAGAAAAGGACGAAAAGACTACCTCGAAAAAGACGATTCCCTTCTTCGTGGCTCGCTGCCATCATCTCCGTAGCTCTAATGGCTGGGCTTGGTTATGTTCTCATCACGCAGATACAGCCCAAAGGAGAAATGAGATGGAAAGACTCGATTGCAGTCCTGCCGATAGAGGATCAAAGCCAGGATAAAGATCAGGGCCCCCTCTGCGATGGAATGACTTTTGAAATCACAGGGAAGCTGTCCGGGATTGAAAGCCTAAAAGTAACACCCTACCGAGAGGTAGGTCGCTATAAAGATGAAAATTTAAGCTATAAAGCAATCGGGAAATTGCTCGGTGCAGAAAAGATATTAGAATCTAAACTTGAAAAAGAAGAAAACACAATCAAGATCACGTTTCACCTTATCGATGCCAATGAAATGTCTGTCATTAGGGTTTTTGAGTATTCTGCAGAATCAGAGGAAATTATAACAATTCAAAACTCCTTGACCACAGATGTTGCCAAAACGATTAAACTTCCACTCATTGCAGAAAAATTCGAGGAGGACAAAAAAAAGGATCCGAAGAATGCAAAAGCATATGGATATTACCTATCAGGGAGAGATTTTGAGAAGAGATATTGGCAGTCTTATGAAATAACTGACTTCATTTCAGCAAAAAAGATGTACGAAGAAGCCATTAGAATCGATCCAGGCTATGCAAATGCTTATTTCAGATTAGGGATTCTTCACGAAGTGAAGTATAACAGAGATTTAAATCAAGAGGACCTTTCATTAATGCATGAATACTTAAATAAAGCTCATGAAATCAATCCAAACTTGGCGGAATCTCACGTAGGCCTGGGCTGGGCGAATTTTTATTCAGAGGATTATGACAGAGCTTTCGCTTATTTTAAAAGTGCCCTCCAGATTGAGCCGTATAACCCAGAGATCAATAATCTTACTGGAGCATTTTTCTTGAGCATCGGCCTTTACAATCAAGCAATTAAGTTTTGTTCCAAGGCTGTCGAGCTTGATCCTCTCTATTTCTGGAATCACTATCTTTTAGCGATTTGTTTCATGTATTCAGGAGACTATGATAGAGCTCACGATTATTTTCAGAGTGCAATGGATATAGAGCCTAATCATATTGACCTTCTTTCTCATTATGTCTTTTTTACAATTTTTCTAAAAAATTATGAGGAAGCGGAAACAATTTTGGAAAAAGTAGAAAAGATTGGAAGTGATGATATACGTGTTCGACACGTCAGAGCATTGTTATTAGCCATAAAGGGTGAAAAAGAAGAAGCTTTGAAGCTTATTCAAGAGAAGACCTTTTCTTATTGTGCCACTAGCGTTTATTCATATTTGGGGATGAAAAATGAGGCTGTTAAGTATATCCGAAAGGGAATTGAAGAAGGTTCAAAAGAAAAAAATATTTATCTGTATCCTTATCCTTTTTTAAAGAGTAATCCCTTCTTTGATAATCTTCGAGATGATCCTGGTTTCCGAGAAATTGTCAAAGAAGAAAAAAAGAAATACGAAGAGAGACAAAAGAAGTACGGAAAATTATAAATGATTGCGCCTATTTTATTTTAGTTTATTATAGAAATTCTTATTGACAACAAATTTAGCTTTGATATAAGTTCAAATATAGAATAACTCAAGTAAGAAGGGGAAAAAGCGAATCTCGATAAAAAACAAATTCAGTGATCCTCTCTTTCTCTCATGAAATAGAGTGATGCTGGATATTATTAAATAAATTTACAACAAAAGGAGGGATAAATGTCAGCGAAAAAACATTTCTTTTTGTTTGCTTTAAGTGTTTTTGTGGCTTTCCTTTTTTTCTCTAGTATTACTAATGAAGCATCCCCCAATTTTCAGCAAATGGCGACCAAGGATAAAATACCCACTATTGAAAAAATTAATGCAGGGCCAGGAGTAAAGGATCCTGTCTCTAAAAAAGAAAAACTTGCGAAAAAAATTGACAAAGATTATGCTGATCTCAAGAGGATCTTCGAGGAGAGGGAAGGAAATTTTGGTCAAAAAATGGCCAAAACACTTGGGAAGAAAGCGATAATCGTGGTTGGAGATGAAGTATATTATGGGAAAAGGAAAATAAGGGAATTTTGGGAAGAGATGAGGGAGACATACGAAAGCGTTGAATTCAATTTAGAGTGGGCTTTTATTGTTTTTGAAGAACATCTACCAGAAGAAATGGAGGATTACGATCTCATTGCATATGAATATTTTAAGTTTCATCTTTTAGACCTAGGGGAAGGAGAAATACTTAAAAATCAAGATGGAGAAGGTGAAAGGAGTGGCAGACATACTCAAGGTTGTGAGTGGATAGGGCGTTGAGCGAATAAGGTTTTCTTGAGCACAAACAGAGGAAATTTTTTTAAAAAAGTATCGTATCCAGATGATATTTCTTGATAAAGGGAATTCTCTAGAAAGGATTAAGAACTTTATTAAAGCACGACATTCTTAGCTGCATCTTCTTTTGTGGTTTTTTGCTCATTATAAAATTCACCTGTTGTTGAGAAGCATAAACTCAATATGCACTTCTGAGATTTGATCAGAATGCATTTGCATTCATTTTTCTGCATGAATTTAATCTGGAAATTACGTGTAACTTAATTCTAAGCTCAAAAATTTTTCTTTTTTGGGTCTCTGTTTTTTTATCTTTACTGAGTTTCAAGATTAGCCTTTTATCATGAGAATAAATAAAGCTGTAAATTGACTCTTTTTTCATTACTTGCTATCCTTTTGCCACGAAATAAGGGGATAGAAGCCTATGAAGTGCCCAAAATGCCAGCATGAGAATCCCGCAGATACGCGTTTTTGCGGGCAATGCGGTACTCAGATTACGTACTTAGAAGAGATTCCCGATTCTCAGACCAAGACGGCGCAAACACCGCCAAAAGAAATTGACAGGGGAACTGTGTTGGCCTCCAGGTATGAAATCATTGAGCTGCTGGGAAGAGGGGGTATGGGCAATGTCTACCGAGCCGTGGATACTAAAATCAATGAAGAGATCGCCCTCAAATTTTTAAATCCCGCAGTTGCCGATGAAAAGATGATCGAGCGCTTTAAAAACGAACTGAAACTGGCCCGCAAGATATCCCACAAGAATATATGCCGGATGTATGATCTCGGGGATGTGGACGGATCCCCGTATATCACCATGGAATATGTCACGGGTGAAGATTTGCGAGGCATGATCAAAATGACAGGACAGTTGAGCGTTGGAAGAGCCATTTCCATAGCCAAGCAAGTATGCGAGGGATTGGCTGAAGCGCATCGTTTAGGAGTCGTGCACAGGGATTTAAAACCGCGGAACGTCATGATCGATAAGGAAGGGAACGCCCGGATCATGGATTTTGGGATAGCCCGGTCAATAAAAGTGAAAGGAATCACTAAGGCCGGTTCGTTAGTCGGAACGCCCGAATACATGTCCCCAGAACAGGTGAAAGGGCAGAAGGTTGATCAGCGGTCGGATATCTATTCGCTGGGAATCATCCTTTTTGAAATGATGACCGGTCAGGTGCCTTTCGAGGGGGATACGTCTCTGAGCATTGCTTTGAAACATGAAAAAGAGATCCCCCCTGATCCTCGAGAGTTCAACACTCAGGTCTCTAAAGACATCAGCCGTGTGATATTGAAATGTCTGGAGAAGGATAAAGAAAGAAGATATCAGGGAGCCGGGGAGTTGTTTTCTGATTTGAGCAAGATTGAGGAGGAAATTCCGACAAAAGATAAGGTTCTTTCCAGGCGGAAAAAAACGCAAGTTCTGAAAAGAAGAATCCGGTCCGTGTTGCCGGCAGTGATTTTCGTATGTGTTGTCTTGACCTTGGGTTATGTGTTCTTTGTTCAAATCCCGAAAATGAGCGGCTTGAGATGGAAGAATTCTGTGGCTGTGATGACTTTTGAAGATTTGAGCCCGAATAAAGACCAAGAGGCCTTTTGTGAAGAGATGACCATCGCGGTCATCACGAAACTTTCCAGCATTGAGGGATTAAAAGTCAGCCCTGAGAGCTCGATCAGGCGTTACAGACAGACAGAAAAAGACAGTCGCACCATCGGGCAGGAATTGGGTGTTCGGACAATTTTAGAACCTTATCTCAAAAAAGATGCGGAGAGAATCCAGATCACAGCCCATCTGGTGGACGCCGATGAAAATTTTGTCATCAAATCCATCGAGTATGATGAGGAGTTTGAAAAGATCTATGAAGTCCAAGACAGGTTATCCAAAGATATCGCTGAGGCGTTAGATATGCATCTGACTGATGAGCAGTTAGAAGCGGTAAAAATACGAGAAACACAAAGCACCAGGGCTTATGAATACTACGTGAAGGGAAGGCATTTTGAAAATAGATACAGTGAGTTTCACAACATGAAAGATTTTGAAGCAGCTGTGGATAACTTTGAGAAGGCCTTAGCCATCGATGAGAATTATGCTTTGGCCTATTGGGGTCTGGGGAATGTCCATGAGGCCCGTTTCGTCAGTGAAAATAATCCCGAAGACCTGGATAAGATGGAAGAGCTCTTTTTGAAATCTTACCAGATGGAGCCGGATTTAGCTGAAGCCCACGTGGGATTGGGATGGGCGTACTTTCATAAGGAGAATCCAGACAAGGCGTTTGAATATTTTAAAAAAGCTTATGAAAAAGACCCGGATAATCCGGAAATAAACCTCCATGTGGGTTCCTTTCTGAGGGATATGCATTTGAATCAAAGGGCGATTGAATTTTATTTAAAAGCCATAGAATTTGATCCCGCTTCAGTCGATTACCGCGAGCTGTGTTCAAGATGTTATCTGAAAATGGGAGAATTTGAAAAAGCGGCTGAGATTATGAAAGAAGCGTTGGATTTTGAACCAGATGACATGAGGATGCGCTTGTTTTATGCAAGACTGCTGATCATGATGCAGGAGTTCGATGAAGCGGAGGAAATTGTCGATCATGCGGAAAGTCTCGAACCCAAAAACATCGATATTCCTTATACGCGGGCTTGGTTGTTCGCCGTTCGAGGAGAAAAGGGGAAATCCTTGGAGATTATAAACCGGATAGAGCAGCGTATTTTTTACACAAGCCTCCTGTCAAACGTCTACGCCATACTGGATATGAAAGATGAGGCCATTCGAAACATTGAAGAGGCGATTGCACAGGGAATGGAAAAGACAAAGTCCTATCTTTACCATTACCGTTATCTCAAGCAAAATCCTTTTTATGACAGCCTGCGTGATGATCCTCGTTTCCAGAGGATAGTCAAGAAACAGGAAGCGTGGCACAGAGAAAATTTAAAGAAATTTGGCAGCCTATAGATAGTTTTCTCAAGAGGCCCTGACAACCTTCTTGCCCGAATAGTGCGGCTTTTTCCCGGATCACTCCAGAACGTGGATGTTCTTCTTGGCGCAGATATCCTTGAGGATTTTTGGCCAGACGGTGACGCTAACTTCTCCGAGGTGCGCTTTCCTGAGTAGAAGCATGTAGGTGCGGGCCTGTCCGATGCCGCCTCCAATACTCAGGGGGATCTCATCGTTCAGGATCGCTTGGTGGTACGGCAGCTCCAGGAAATCCAGCTGTCCGCTCATTTCGAGCTGCTTCTTGAGTGTTTCTTTATTGACACGGATACCCATCGAAGTCAGCTCGTGACGGCGTCTTGTCACGGGATTCCAGACGAGAATGTCGCCGTTCAGGCCGTGCATCGGGCGTCCATCCTTAGACTTCGTTTCTGTGATCCAGTCATCATAATCTGTGGCTCTCAGAATATCCAGAAAAAAACTTCTTCATTCATCACTCGAAAAATATCTGTGAACATGGTACATTTTGACTCTTTCAAAGTGATGTGTTTCTGTTAAAATAGTAAACTGCCCAAAAATGAAACAAGATTTCAGTCCTAGTGATAATTATCATAAGACCATGAGTGCGGTCGGATACGTGCCTCTCCACAAAGCCACTCAAGCAGATTATGACAGAGTGGGTTTCAAGGCTGGATTAGAGGTACACCAACAGCTGAAGACCGAGAAAAAACTTTTCTGCAATTGCCCGGCAAGAATCTATAACACATATGACGACTATGATGCTGAAATAATAAGACACATGAGGCCCACACTCAGCGAGCTCGGAGAATATGATGGCACAGCTTTGATGGAATTCAAGACAAAAAAAACCATAATTTACAGGATTAAGAATGAAACCGCATGCACTTATGATATCGATGACACTCCTCCATTCCCCATAAACAGGCAGGCTCTTGATATTGCCTTGGAGATCGCACTTTTATGCAAATTGAACATAGTGGGAGAAGTTCACATCACTCGGAAGCAGTATTTAGATGGGAGCATTCCGACAGGATTCCAGAGAACAGCCATTCTTGGGGTAGAGGGAGAGATCCGATTGAGGGATAAGAGAGTCCGTTTGATTCAGTTGAGCATCGAAGAAGATTCCTGTCGGGAAGTCTCGGATGTCGGGCATGTCAGGACTTATCAAACTGACAGGCTTGGGATTCCCCTCATTGAAACGGTGACTTACCCTGACTTTGCAAACCCAGCAGATGTGAAGGAGGGGGCCGAGTATATCCGTTTTCTGAACAGGAGCACAGGAAAAGTCCGGAAAGGAATCGGCGCAGGAAGAGAAGACGTTAATGTCAGTTGCAGGGGAGGCACGCGCGTAGAAATCAAAGGTGTTTCCCATAATAAGTGGATCCCCGAGATCACCCACAATGAGGTTTTCCGTCAGTGGTCATTATTGAGGATAAGAGAAATCCTGGACAAAAAAGTGAAAGATACAAATAGTTGGAAAATCCATTATAAATTTCTGAATCCGGAAGACCTCGACTTTAAATATGAGCCTTTAAACTTCGCAAAGGAAAATAACTATAAGATTGTCGCCGTGAATCTTCCAGAATTCAAGGGTATCCTCTCCCATTTTACTCAACCGGGAAAGATGTTTGTCAATGAATTGAGCGACAGGTTAAAAGTCATCGCCTGTATAGAAAAGCCCAATCTTATCCATTCTGAGCTGATCGAAGAAATCCTTCTTGATGATCACATCCATAAAATAATAGATATGGTGAAGTCAAAACCGAATGATGCGCAGCTCATCATCTGGGGACAAGCTGAAGATATTCCCACTGCCCTGGAAACGATTGAAGAAAGATGCAAGATGGCCTTCGAAAGAGTGCCCAATGAGAGCCGAAAATCACTGGAGGATGGAACTACGATCTTCGAAAGAGTTTTGCCTGGTCCTGACCGTATGTATCCTGATACGGATTCAGAACCCATCCCTTTGAAGGATGATCATATTGACCAGTTGAAAAAAAATCTCCCTGTGGAAATCTATGAACGCTATGAGCAACTTCGCAGATGGGAGATCCCGGAGGACACCTATAACTATATTCTGAGGAATAATCTTGTTCCTGTGATCGAGAAACTTATTAAAGAACTGGGAGTCGATCCAAAATTCGCAGGTACTCTGTTCGGGCACGATTTAAAACATGTCGAAGGTACACACGCCCGTTCTTCTGATTTCAATTATGAAAAGATCTATAAATTGATTGAATTTCTTAAACAGCGAAAAATAAATTTTGCCCTTGCCAAAATTATGATTCCCTTTGTTGTCCGGAATTCCGAGAATGACTTTGCATCGATATTAACCGCTGTTAATTTCAGACAAATCCCGAAGGAAGAAATAATAAATGAAATCCCTGTTCTCAAGAGAAAATTTAAGAAGATTAATAAGTCACGAAATAAAGATGCTGGAATCCACTGGGTTATGGGAGAGCTAAGAAAATCAGCCCTGGGAAATATTTCCCTGGCTGAACTGAGAAGATTTGTGGAAAATATAGATGGGGTATAAATTCTAAGAACGAAATTATGAATGAAGATGTTTTTCATGGATATAAAGGCCAAGCTCTTTCAGTTTTGCAAAAATTCAAAGTGAGGGTTTGGAGTCAAGTCGAGATTGATACCACACGGGGACTGTTCAAGGGGACAATCCTGCCACGCGCGGAAAACGACGATGACAGACACATCGTCCTCAAAATAAGCTCAGGCTATAATATCGGAATCAATGTGGATACGGTTACTTCCATAAAAGAATTTGGTTATAAAGAAGCTCAATATAAAATTAAAGAAAGAGAATTTCCTTATTCTGATGATAAACCTAACGTGAAGCTTTTAGGCACAGGAGGCACGATAGCTTCTCGTTTAGATTACAGGACAGGAGCGGTTATTCCTGCTTTCTCACCAGGGGAGCTGTACGGAGCTGTCCCTGAGCTTGCTGATATTTGCAACATTACAACGGAAAAGCTGTTCGCTGTATTCAGTGAAAATATGGGACCTGAGGAATATAAAATCCTCGCAGTGGCTATCGAAAAAGAGATTGAAAAAGGAATAGATGGAATCATCATAGGCCATGGAACAGACACGCTCCACCATACAGCAGCTGCACTCACATACATGATCCAGAATCCTCCTGTACCGATCATCCTTGTGGGCTCCCAACGTTCCTCTGATAGGCCCAGTTCAGACGCGGCCTTCAATTTAATGCATGCCGCTTATGCAGCTGGTCATTCGGACATTGCGGAAGTACTTGTCTGTATGTTTGGGCCGACTTCGGATGAATACGGATTTCTCCATAGAGGAACAAGAGTAAGGAAAATGCACTCTTCATACCGATCCACTTTTCGGACCGTTGGTGATATTCCTGTGGCCAGAGTTACAAAAGACAATATCGTGCATATGAAAGATTCCTACAATCACAGAAGAAAAGATAGGAAGGTCAAAATAGCGCCTTATTTTGAGGAAAAAGTATCTATTGTTTTCTACTACCCCAACATGAAACCAGATATCATTGATTCACTGGTTGATAAAGGATACAAAGGAATTGTCATCGCAGGCACTGGACTCGGGCATGTCAATAAACCGCTTTATCCTGCGATTGAAAGAGCTGCTGCAAATAAAGTAGCCATCTATATGACAGTCCAGACATTGTGGGGATATGTCCATATGCATGTTTATGAAACAGGCAGGGACCTTCTGGCAAAAGGGATCATACCAGCGGAAAACATGTTGCCTGAAGTGGCTTATATAAAATTGGGTTGGGCTTTGGGTCAGACAAATGACCTTGAGAAGGTTAAAAAAATTATGTTGACTTCCATTCAAGACGATATCACAGAGCGTGAACCGTATAATGGCTATCTCATTTATCAAGGCGGTGTGCCAGAGGTAGAAGAATTCATAAAGAAATTCCGAAAATAGAAATGCCTGATTTACCGATGGAGGTTCTTGAATAGCGAGAATTATCAAAAGCTCGGACTTTTAAACCTGAAGACATTGACTGAAACGGGCACGAATGAAGACTGGTGTGTTGACCGCTACGATATCGAGCTCTGAACCCAAATTCGTTCTCAAAGAGTCTGTGCTCTTATGAGTTTCTTATTATAATTATGAATACCGAAGACATCTTATATTGACAATAAAGCTTTTTCTTGCAAGATTCGCTCAGCGTGGGGAAGAGGAGAAAAAATAAGCAAATGTTTGATGCTGAGGTCTGAGCCTGATTTTTTTTAAAAGGTATTTGACAAAGCCCTATTTTTTTTATACAAATGAAAAACAATTTCTTTTAAATTAAGTTTATTGCGAGTGGAAGAGAGATTGTGTTATAATGACTCCACTCCCAGGGCTTCTGATAAAATGGATTCGCGTATTTACCTCACTTTAAAAGAAAGTTACATATACAACTTATCCTGTGGTTTATTTTAACAAAGGAGGGAATTATGAAAGGAGCGAGAATTCTCATGAAAAATTCAATGGTTCTTGGTCTTTCCGTGACTCTGATTTTAGGTTCATTATTTTTGGTCTCATGCGGAGGCGGTGAAGAAGGAGAAGCGGCAGGACAGGAGGGTGAAACAACCGAACAGGCGAGAATTGATGAGTTGCAGAGGGAGTTAAACGCAAAGAATGACCTGATCAAGCAGCTGCAAAGAGAGAATGCAGACCTTCAGGGCAAAGTTCCTGAAGCTTTGAAGGTTCAGGCAGGGGATAATCACTATGATATCGCTTACGCTTTCCTGACTGAAGAAAAAGGAATACCGGGAGATGAAGCAAAGAAAATACTGAAAGATGCCTATCTTTATGACTCTCTTCTCGCGGGCTTCAAGGTCGGGAATATCAGTGATGAAGGAGAGTATTCCGCGTTTCTCTCCCAGGGAGACGCAATGGCTTCTCCAGGAAAGATGAAAAGAGTTGAGGATACCAAAGAAGAAGCCTCAAAGGTCGTATTGAGAAATCAGATCACCCTGACTGAAATCGAAACCATGCAGCAGGATGCCGCATTCAAAGATAAGATGATGATGGCGAAGAAAGAAATGGAAGCACTCCACAAGAAAAATGCCGTTCTCGAGGAGAATCTCAGCCGGTACAAAGAGAAAGCCGAAGAATTGAATTCCTGGATATACTCTGTTTTCTATCTTGCGGGAACCAGGACGAGTCTGAAGGCTTCCGGAAAAGATTCACTCGGTTCGGTTGGGTATACAGATTTTGACAACAGGGTAGACCTTCGCCAGGAGACTTCCATAGAGTTGAGAGCAGCTGATTTCACTCTTGATATGATCAAGAAGGTGGATATCGTGCCGAAGACCCTGACAGAAAACGTAGATTACAGGGTCGTGATCGCGAGTGATGGACAGTTCGCGACGATTCATCTGCTGAACATGGATAAATTCCGTCTGGCACGGATCATAATTGTCGTAAGCTGAACGATATACTCAAATACAGCTCGGACTGAAGGACCTCTTCGTAGATTTCCACAAAGAAATATCTGCAAATTCGGTCCACTTTAACAGAGGGAAATACCGGATTTAAGGATTTCCTCCCTGATCATTCTGAACATGAATCCCAAAGCGATTTGGTGATTTTGATTACCTGACTGCACTCCAGATTGAGGCCTACTCGCTAGTAAAGGTGATAGAATATCACCCCATGAATCACCTTATAAGGCTATTTACATTTCGATACGTCATCCCTATCCTGTGCTTACCTGAAAAAAGAGGTGCGTCTTAATCCTGGGCTCTGCCAAAGGAAACTTGATTCATGAAATGCACTAAGTGTGGCTTAAACAACCCCACAACAAGCCATTTTTGCAGTAAATGCGGGACTAAATTGATTCCTAAAGTTACGGCTAAGAAGAAAGCGACAAAAAAGAAAGGGGCAAAAAAGAAGTCCTCTAAAAAAAGACCTTATGTTTCTCAGACCAAAACCATAAAAGCCACCAGCGCGTCCACTAAAGAGCTGACCACGGGAAGCACTTTCGCGGGACGATACCAGGTGATAGAGGAGCTCGGAAAAGGCGGAATGGGCAATATCTACAAAGTCCTCGATAAGAAGATCAACGAGAAGATCGCCTTGAAGCTCATCAACCTGGAAACGGCGTCGGATCCCGGCACGCTTGAAAGATTCAGCAACGAGCTGAAACTCGCTCGAAAAGTCGCCCACAGGAATATTTGCCGGATGTATGACCTCAGCGAGGAGCATGGGACTCATTACATCACCATGGAATTTGTGCCTGGTGAGGATCTTAAGAATTCGATAATCCGAATGGGCCCCTTGAATCCGGGGAAAGCCATATCCATAGCGAAGCAGTTGTGCAAGGGATTGACTGAGGCGCACAAGTCGGGAGTGATCCATCGTGATCTAAAGCCCCAGAACATTATGATAGACAGTAATGGAAATGCTCGCATCATGGATTTTGGGATTGCCCGTACAGTCAAAGGAGAAGGCCTGACAGCGGACGGAGTGGTCATCGGGACGCCAGAATACATGTCTCCTGAACAAGTGGAGGGGAAAGAGGTAGACCAGCGGACCGATATTTACGCGCTGGGAACAATCCTGTACGAGATGCTGACCGGGAGAGTTCCTTTCAAAGGAAAATCTCCAATAAGCATTGTCTTCAAGCATAAGACAGAAAAACCTAAAGACCCGAGGGAATTCAACGACCAGATACCTGAAAAGCTTGCCCTTCTGGTTTTGAAATGCATGGAAAAAGACAAAGAAAAAAGATTCCAAAGCGCTGTTGAGCTTTATGAAGAGCTGGAACAGATAGAAGAAAACCTCCCGACCACAGAACAGTTTGTACCAAAGAAAAAGACGACAACGACCAAGCAGATCACTTTGACATTCACTTGGAGGAGGTTTTTGATTCCGGCTGTTCTCCTGTTGGCCACACTTGTCATTCTTCTGGTGCCATTGGGCAAAAAAGGGCTGGATGTAGATCCGAATAAATTCGCTGTGGCCATTTTTGAAAATCAGACCGGTGATGAATCTCTTGATTTGTACGGACCCGTGGCTGCTGATTGGATCACCCAGAGCCTTTCACAGATTGAAGAGGGAGAGGCAGTCTCTGTCAGTGAAACGATAGAATCTTTACGGACGAGCGGAGTTGAAACAGGAGAGAGCCTGAAGATGTCTCACCTTCGCGATTTGGCGGCAAAAACAAAAGCCGGGACGGTCATTTCTGGCTCCTACACGATATCAGGAGGAATACTCCGGTTCGATGCGGGTATCATAGATGCGGGTCAAGGAAAATCCATCCATCAACTCGAGCCTGTCGGCGGCCCGGCGGACCTGCCGATGGAGGTCATCGAAACACTTCGCCAGAGAATTATGGGAACTCTTGCCATTTACTTCAATCAGATACCCAGCCGAACCCGCCGGATCTTGGAGCCACCTCTATTTGATGCCTATCAGGAATATTTGAGCGGGATGGAGGTTTTTGATCAAGATTTTTCGCAGGCATTGACCCATTTAGAAAACGCAGTCAAATTGGATGCGGAATTTCCGGCTCCGTGCATCCGCATGGCGATTATCTACAGCTATAAGAAGGAATTTCCCAAAGCGGAATCTGCGATCTCCCTGGCTGAACAAGGACGGGAACGATTAGATATGTTTGAGCGGCATCTGCTGGATGCATTCAAAGCGGAACTTCAGGAGAACTATGCTGAGGGATTGAAATTCTTCCGCCAGGCAGAAACACTGGCTCCTGAAGATTATGTGCTCAATTGTCTTATTGGTTTTGAGGCCATCCGGCTCAACCGCCCTCAGGAAACTGTCGATACGTTTGCGAAAATTATGGTTCCTGAATTTGTGAACAGTTCTGAAGTCGGGGCATGGCGATTTGAAGTGCTTGCTGAGGCGCACCACATGTTGGGAGAGTATCTGAAGGAACTGGAAGAGGTCGACACGGCTCAAGGGTACTTTCCGGACAATGTCACTTTTCGTGTAACCAGAGTTCGCGCTCTTGCCGCACTGGGAAGAATACAGGAGGTCTTAGGCGTGATTGAGGAAAGCATGGCTTTGACTCAGAAATCCGATGCTCCAGGACGCATCATGCTCGAGGCCGCCCAAGAACTGCGTGCGCATGGTTATTTGAATGAATCCACAGAGATAGCGAATCGTGCTGTTGCCTGGTATCAAGGCCGAATGCAGGAGGGCACGCCCACCGAGGATCAACGCTCCAATCTTGCACGTGCGTTCTATGTGGCCGAAAAATGGGAAAACGCCCGAACACTCTTCAAGGAATTGAGTGAGGAATTTCCCGATAACATCCAATACAAAGGATTTTTAGGGCGGCTGGCCGCTCGCGAGGGAAACGCAAAAGACGCTATCAAGATTTCAGATGGATTAGCTGGCCTTGACCAGCCTTACCTCTATGGAGTTCACACTTATTCCCGCGCGTGCATCGCCACTCTCCTCGGAGAGGATGTGAAGGCCGTCGAACTTCTTCGGGAAGCGTTCACCCAGGGCAGGCCTTTTGGGGCTTATCTGCATCGAGACATGGATTTGGAATCTCTCCGCAAATATCC
>JABAOC010001246.1_pt1 | contig 41554 bp, 31 predicted proteins | sample 7062161 | NCBI WGS metagenome assembly JABAOC01 (sample SAMN14538625, study PRJNA623070) | marine sediment metagenome | biome: marine biome [ENVO:00000428]; feature: marine pelagic biome [ENVO:01000023]; material: deep marine sediment [ENVO:00002113] | place: India: Gulf of Khambhat ... | reverse complement strand
CAAATTCCAAATAAATCTCAAATGCCAAATATCAATAATCATAACTTTTTGCAAAAAAAAGAATTCAACTTTTTACAGAATAGAGTACCATACCATAGGCGTTTATACAAAAAGTCAAACCATTGGCATTACACGGGGACGGATTATTTTTCGATCGGGGCACATATTACGAGTGTTTGAACAAGTTGATTTTGTTACCCATCGCATCGTCAGGTATTTTTATGAGCTCACGTTTGAGGGAGAACCGCTCGGGTGGTATGACTCAATGCCTCACCATGATGTGGAGGAGTTGAAAAGTATTCATCCGCATCACAAACATATTCCACCAGACATCAAGCATCATCGTGTTGCAACAACGGATGTCTGCTTCACTCGTCCCAATCTGCCCGTTTTAATAGAAGAAGTTGAGAAGCAAATTGGCTGAAATTCCAAAACTGCCAAACAATTACCAATTGTTCAAAATCCCAACCACAGCAGCTACTTGTAATCAATATTTGTTAGTCCTGTCTTCCCACTGATCATAGAACTGCCATGGATAGTAGATTTTAAAAATAAAAACATCAGTGGGCGTCTTATCATCGGTGGGATGTTTTACCCAGTGGGTAGAACGATTCATGTTTTGTTTTTTGAGACTTGAAAATAAATGTTGATAACTATTGACCGAAATTCCAAATCACAAAAAACAAATTCCAAATAATATTCAAGCTCCAAATCCAAAATTCCAAACAGATCTAAAATAACGTTAAGAATATGTTGCTTACAAAAAATGAACACTGAACGCTCCCCAAAAGATGAACTCTTTCAATTTGAATTTTACCTGCAAGATAGGGTTTCAAAAAATTTTGATCAGAAAATATTTTCTGCTTGATAATATGTATAAAGATGTGTATATTACACCGTGAAATTTGAATGGGATGAAAATAAGCGAAAATTAAATCTCGCAAAACATGGGATTGATTTTAAGGATGCTCAACAAATTTTTGATGGAATCACTTTTACTTTTAAAGATGATAGATACGATTATGGAGAAGATAGATATATAACAATAGGTATGTTAGGAGGAACAGTTGTAGTTGTCGCACATACCGAGAGTGATGATGTGATTCGTTTAATTTCGATAAGAAAGGCAACAAAGAATGAACAAAAATTATACTACCAAGGGTTCGGAAACTAATTGGGAACGTTTAGAAACGATGCAGGATAAAGATATCGATTTTTCTGATATTCCCGAAATAACAGAAGATCAATTTAAAAAAGCTAAACTACGTTTCGGCGGAAAGCCAATTCAAAAAGGCAAAGTACGAGTGAATATATTGCTCGATGCAAATATTGTTGCCTATTTTAAGGCACAAGCTGGAGGAAGAGGCTATCAGACGCTGATAAACGAAGCGCTTAAAGAAAATATTCGGCACCATGATTTAGAACGCACGTTGAGAAAAGTAATTCGTGAGGAGCTTGAAGGGATAAAATGAAATAGTGATTCTGATTAATAATAACGATAGAAGCGTGAATCTAATCATCTTAAGTTAAATCCCCAATTTCAAACGACAAATTACAAACAAATTCCAAATCTTAATCTTCAAATATCAAACCTTTCGGACAACTAAGGGATGAATCTTGATTAAGCAGTCTCAAAAAGTCAAGCTATATTTTAATTTGCACAACTCTATTGAGGCGATGTCATTATAAGTCTTCCATGTTATATCCATTAATGTTAAAAATTTTAGAGCCAGAAGTCATTGCGAGCGTTAGCGAAGCAATCCACTAACTCTCTGTAAATCATAATATTGTTTCGCTCCACTTTGTTCCGCTCGCAATGACTCTACCACGAAAAATTAATTCGTATCAAGTATAAATCTCTCTATCGAGGCAAATAATAATTTGAAATTTCAGATTTGAGAATTGGAATTTATCCGCCAGAGATCGGACAGGTTTGAATTTTGTTGTTTGAGATTTGGCAATTCGAGTATCAATTCAAATAAAGAGCTTTCAAAGATGACTAAAAATTAATTATTTTTAAAATAGAAGTTAATTATTAATCTATTCGATTTTACTAGACGCTAACTTTCTTGATAAAAATAAAAGAAGCTGGCAATTTTGAAACTTGCCAGCTTTATCTTCGCCTTGGGAGGTTATTTCATCAGAACCATTCTCTTGGTAGCTAAATAGTTACCAGCTTCAATCTGGTAGTAGTAAACTCCAGAGATCAAATTGGAGGCATCAAAAATTACCTGGTGCCGTCCAGCATTGATTTGCTTGTTAAGTACTGAAGCAACTTCCTGTCCGAGCATGTTGAAAACTTTCAGTCTCACAAACTCTACATTCGGAATGGAGAAGGAAATTGTGGTGGTTGGATTAAACGGATTCGGGTAGTTCTGCTGCAATTCAAATGTCGCAGGAACTGTTGAATCAACGAACTCTCCAACACTCAATGGTGGATCAGGGAAATTTACAACTAGACCATTGGGCAATATCCCGATCAAAGCGAATCCTTCGCCATTTTGATTATCCGCTGGATTAACAAAACCAGAGGCTAAAACGACGGCTGAACCGCCACCAAGATTCGAAAGATCAACATCAAATCCTATAAGGTATCTACCCTGGCTGTTGAGTATTACTACATAGAGATTAGGAGGAACAGAAATATAATCGGTCATTTCTCCATAAGCAATTCCTTCTGCCAATGTTGGACCATCTTTAACGACAACATCAACTGGTGGTGCATCAGTACTACCGTGAAGGATAAAGAAATCGACATTATTATCAGTACCCATCTCGCGAGCCATCGGTTTTACGAAAATCGTGAAACCAATATCTTTGCCGTCAGGATTGGTTGCGAATTTCGTTGGATCTAACACTCCGTTGGCAATAGCTACGTATTTTTCACCAGCTGACAGGTTAAATTTAAAAGTAGCGATAATATCATTAGCGGAACTGCTTGTTCCAGGCGCTACACCAATCTCGATTTCCTGGTTTGCAGGGGCATCGATAAATGGTGTGGCCGCTCGGAACGCAAAATCGTCCAACAGTATTGAACCATCAAGATAAATATCAACCACTTCCGCTGCAGGATCGGCTGCGTTGTGGATGACCTGAAGACGTGCAGTCTGTGCATGAACTGCAAATGAAGTTACAATTAGAGAGAATAGAACCAATAATAAGGTTTTTAATTTAATCATAACGACCTCCTTATAAATTAGTTAAAAGATGAATTTAGTTAGTAATTTTTTTGTTTCTCTAAAATGATCGTTTTGAACGTTTCTAATCATACACAAACAAACTGAAAAAGTCAAGTACTTTATTTGTTTTTTTTCAATCAAAACGCTTATTAGCACCATTTAATGCAAAATATGACTAAATATATTCGAATTAATCGCTCACTTAAAGTGATTATAAGCTTTTTAAGCGTTTTTTGTATTTAAGCTTAGATGCAAAACTTTCGAAAAGGTTTCAGTTATTTCGCTCTTTTCGATCAATTATTTAAAAAATCTTGTTGACAAATAATAATAAATTGTTATATTATTAGTAACATACGAATGAACTTAATTAAAAGTAGAAATCGATAAGTTGAGTCGATAAAATGACTGAATTTGATAAAGTTGATCGAACAGTGATGCGAAAGGTTAAAATTGGTGGACCCAAAAATGATTTTCATTTCTGGCAGCAACGATCCTTTCAGGATCGGTTAAGGACGTTAGAATCCATAAGACAAGAATATCACAGGTGGAAATATGGTTCTCAACCAGGATTTAGCGGATTTAGAAAATTTGAAATAAAAGAAATAAGTTTTTTTGTCTGTTCTGTTTTGTGTCCCAATAAGCTTTTTTCCTGAAATATCCCTGAACACTAAAAATTTGAAATTTATTTAAAATCCGAAAATCACTTTGTTTTGAGTATATTATTTCAAATTTGGGATTTAACTCAAAAAGACATCTTCAAACGTATATAACCGCTTCTCCACCGCTGGATGTGAAAAATCAATCACATCAAATCCCCGACCACCGACAAATACTCGAGCATTGTGTGCTGCAGCGATATAGCAAATTTTATCAAATTCTGCCTGGGTTAAGTTTACATCTGTCACAATAGTGATGGAGATATAAACCCGATCAGGCTGGTAGATTTCAAATATTTTTTCAATTTTCATCGAAGGCGTCATCTGTCCGCTGAACAATATTTTGTATCCTTTCAGTTCCAGCACGTGATCCACCATTTTGATAGCAACATCGTGTAATTCCTGGGACATGATCAGGCAGAATGCGGTTCCAATTTTTTTAGAAGGCGTATGAATAATGCCCTGCAACCGAATCAGGCAGTCCCGGATCGTTTGCGAGGTGAAATGCCCTTCGGTGATGCTGATCTCGCCCTGTTCCCATAAATCGCCATTTTTATGCATGACGGGTGTGACCAATCTATCATAGATTTGGTGCAACGGATATTGTCCCATGTACAAACCATTGAAAACCCGCTGCGCCCGATCCCGATTGCAAAGCCGCGACTGTTCTGTGACATAGTCGATTAAAAAATCGAAATCTCCTTTTAAAATATTGGAGCTGAGTTCTAAATCCTCATCGCTTTCGATGGGAAAGAGGTTCGCCTTTTTAGTTTTAGATTCGTGCGTTTTCAGATAGTTTGCCAGGTGCTGCATGGTGAACTTTCTATGCCCACCCGCTGTTTTCACACACTCCAGCGTTCCATCTTCGGTCCAGCGTTTGACGGAGGAGACATTGACATTCAAAATTCTGGCTGCTTCTTCACTGTTGAAGTACTGGATGTTTTGTTTTATATTGTTTACCTCTATTTTAAATTCTACAGGATTTCATAAAACTCAGAACAAATTATTTTACGAGGTGTTACAAAACCACCTTTTTGGTACTTGCCCTACTATGCTTAATTAGCTGTTATTAATTGATTTATAGTGATTTCGTTAAAATAACAATAAAAAGTTGATGCCCTAAGCGTTTGTTTTTTAGTTCAGATTCCTTCACGTTTTGTGAAGCCCTATTAAATTCTAAAAAATCTTAAAAAATACCTTCTGTAAAGGAAGAAAATCCCAAATGATAAAAAACAAATAACAAACAAATTTCAAATTCAAAATCCCAATGACCGAAACAAGTTGATTGTTCGTACCCTTTCAAAGGTTTAGAACCTTTGAAAGGGATTATTGGATGCTCTTTAAAGTTTGAATTTTATCAAAAAGTTCCCTCAATTTTTCTTCGGTAGCGAATCCGTTTGACCGCCACTGAATCACGCCGTTTTTATCCAACAGAAAAACATAGCCATCAGACTTATCTTCGATTGACAAAAGCTTACAGTATTTATTGACGTCGCCATAAAAGGTAGTGACATTGCCATGCTTTTGTTTCGGAATTCCAGATCGCATTCCACCATCAATTATGGGCGACATCACGACCCAATATCGAGCCAGCATGGGGATTTCAAAGAACTGAACACTCGTGTCGTTCTCGAATGTTTTGGAAAACGGCTCCAGCCACGAATCTATTTTCTGCTGTGTTTCCCGTTTAAAAGCCATCAAAATCAGCGTGACCTTGCCTCTCACGTCATCGGGATATTTCATATCGATTCCAGACAACGTTTCTGCCTTTAACTCTGGAAATATCATGCCAATATTTTTATTTGTCATTATTGTGTTTTCCTGACCTGATAATGAAGTGAAGCTTAATATCATTACCAGAATAATTAAAATTATATTCATCGTCAAATCCTTAAAAATATTTTAATCGCTCACGGATGATAAGACACTCACTGATAAAGAATTTATCCAAAAAATCAGTGGAATGTTCTATACTCGTTATGGATTAGAATTTCAGTACTGCCGTCATTCCTGCAAATGCAGGAATCTCCTTATTTACAAATAATTAAGAGATGCCTGTATGCACAGGCACGACATGAAAAAACAACCCGTAACAAGAATATCATCAGTGAAAAAATTATTATTCTCAAAAATTTAAAGTCAATCCGATTGTATCTGGCGCAATCGTGACTTGATCCAATAATTTTTTCATCAATTCGTGATTGCCAGCCTGAATAAAATAAACGGTCAAATCGAACAAGAAGAGAAATCCTCCCTGCAAAACCAATGACTTGCCATATCCCTTTAATCGATGCTCATGTTTGGCTGAATTTTTGGATTTTTCCATCAAATAAAATCCTGTCATGATGTAACCGACATCCAATCCTGCATTGAACAACAATATCTTTTCGATATTGGATTGCTGTTGAATGGATTCAAACAATGTCAAAGTCGTATCAGGATTCAATGCCCCATACAGCCCAAATCCAGCAATGGCTAAATTGATGGTATTCCAGGCGATGTTCATCTGGTAACAATATTTCCGATCTTTTTCGCCAGAACCATACAGAGCGCCATTGATCGCCATATTCCCCACTGCCCATGAGCCGAGGGTGATCATGGCGTATTTGTTGATCTGGTTTCGGTTGTGATTGAATTGATCGAGGTCGGTGGTTTGGGAATAAGCGTGCTGTAAAAATAAAACGAGTGCTATCATTGTAAAAATTATATTTTTCATTTCAGATTCTCCAAAAAATTATTTTACTGCAAAGAATGGGTAAATCTCAAATAACAAAAAACAAAATACAAATAATATTATTTGAATTTTAAGATTTTCTAGATCTCTAAACATGATTTCTTAACATTAGTTCAACAGGATGTGGATTCAAATAATACTGCCTTTTCAGATACGGCTCATCATATTTTCGCACATAATGATTCAGCAATGTAATCGGAACAATCAACGGGATCAAGCCTTTGTGATAATTTCCAATCACTTCCAGTAACTCCTGCTTTTCATCTGACGACAACTGCTTTTTGAAATAGCCCATGATGTGTTGCAACACATTCACATTCTTTTTAATAGTGGCATTTAATTTCAGGGCAATCATCAGATTTGCTAGATACCGATCGTGCAATTCCTCCGGCTCAATCTCTTTGACCTGGGCCACCAGCTTACCCAATTCTGACAGATATTTGGGACTGTATGACATGATCAGCAATTTATGATCGGTATGGAAATCCACCAAACCTTTTCGTGAGCCATCGTTTTTAATAAAATTCTGCCAGCGTTTGTACACAAAAATCCGCTCGATGAAATTTTCTCTGAGCTTTGCATCGTTCAATCGTCCCTCATCCTCAACTGGCATGAGCGGAAAGCGCTCCATAAAAATTCTGGCGAAAATGCCTACTCCCTTTTTGCTTGGCACACCATGTTTGTCATAAACTTTAATGCCTTGCATACCCGAACTGGGAGATTTACTTTTAAAAATATAACCGCAAAGGTTCTGTTTTTCCAGTTGATTTAGGCGTTTATTAGCCCAGGTGACCATCTGCTCGGTCTTATCGATGCCCGTACGACTGGTTACCAATCGTGGATTTTTAGGATCGTCAACCAGCCGAAGCGCTTCTCTTGGCGTCGGCATCCCACATTCCACTTCTGGACACACCGGTACCCAATCGACAAATTGCCCAACGACATCTCGCAAATATCGATCCAACTTATGTCCTCCATCGTAGCGAACGTTTTCACCAAGTAAACAAGTGCTTATTCCCAACTTCGGTCTATCATCCATTATATGCTCCTAAGCTTTTGATATAATTGATCTGTTTTATTATTCAAGATTATTGTTATAGATCAAAAAATTTTCAAATTTTAAAAAACAAATAATAATCAAATTGCAAAAAAAAAAGTCCCAAGTTGTCCAGCTTTTGAGTAACTTTTTGTTGTCTTCAAGCCATTAAACTAGGAAATTTTCTCAGCCGCTTTAGCAATATTCCGTATCATCCCCGAAAAAATGAAAACATGCAACGGATAAGCTAAATACCAATACAAAATCCCCAATAAGCCAATCGGATCGTACTCAACTGTCTGTCGGATAACGGAACCGCCATTACCGTTCGAATCAACTTCAAACATGAGCCAGGCACGAGCAGGAAGTTTCATCTCTGCTAACAATCTCAGACGTCGATTCGGCTCGTAAGCCTGTACCCGCCAAAAGTCAATCGCATCTCCGACAGAAGTATTCTCTGTGTCTCGTCGACCTCGTCGGACACCGACGCCGCCGAGGAGCAAATCCAGAAATCCTCTTAACTGCCATAACCAATTGGCGTAATACCAACCTGTATCGCCGCCAATCCTTTGAATCAGGGCGAATACCTTGTCTGGCGGCACATTGACATTCATCTTTCGCGAATCGATAAAGCGATTGCCGAACCGAATGCCGCCCCAGTCTCGTGGCGCATTACCAGCCGAAGACAGCGCATCCGACCACTTGGTCTCAGCAAATTCACGTTCTTCATTACACAATGCCTGGGTGATGGCATGTTTTACGGTCTTCGGTTTGATGTCGAAAACTTCTAAGGCTCTTTTGTCACGAACTACCGTGGGATGTCGGATACTGTCAACAAGCTTTTTACCGACCCGGGCGTAGAGCGGGGTGACCAAACCCAGCCAGAGACTCGAAAGCCATGGTGTTAAAACAGGGACGGGAATCATCAACCTTTTCAAACCTCGTTGGCGAGTATATTCTTTCATGATCCCCATATAGGACATCCGATTGGAACCGCCAATTTCAAATATCTCATTCTTATCCATCTTCATATCGATGGCTGATATTAAATAGGCTAAAACATCATCGATGGCGATGGGCTGCGACTTCATCCTGACCCATTTGGGAATAATCATTACAGGCAATCGTTCCACTAAGGTACGGATCATTTCAAAAGAAAGACTGCCCGAACCCAAGATGATCGAGGCTCGAAATTCAATCACCTGAATACCTGATTTCCTTAGATAATCCCCAACTTCCAGTCGGCTTTTAAGATGATTCGAGAGTTCCTCATCAGGATTCGCCAGTCCGCCCAGATAGATGATGCGTTTCACCCCATTAGCTTTGGCAACTTCACTGAAATTTTGTGCCGCTAACCGATCTTGAATCAAAAAACTTTCCTTTGAACCCAATGAATGGACGAAATAGAATGCGACATCATCGTCCCTAAAAACATTACCATTCTCAAGTGTTTCCCTTTTTAGCGGATCACCATAAACAACCTCTGTCGATTCATTCACTTTACTTTTCAGGGCTTCAGGACGTCGTGCCATACAGCGCACTCGATAATTATTTTCTTGCAAAATCCGGAGTAATCGACCGCCGATGTAACCTGTTGCACCTGTTAGCAATATATGTGGTTTATCTGACATCTTAATTCCCTAATCTTTAACCTACTTCATACAAAATTATCGTTTTTTTCTTGATTTTTTAATAAAATTTCACCATCTTTTGATACAAAATTTTTAGCTTCTCAGATCAACTTTGTACGGCAACCTGACTTTCAAATATAATAACTTAAAACCTAGCTATCAAATAAAATAAGCGATATGAGCTATTTTTTACTTCTAAAAAATTCTTTCTTCGTCAATTACAATTTATTTGATATTTTATAACGTTCATATCGCTTTTTTGTTCAAAAATTCTGAATCCTTTGAATGTATTTTTTATCTAAAGGATAACAATATAAGTATAACGATTTTTATATAATGATGAGTACTGAATATCTCATATTTAATCTGGTAGTTATCAGTGGGCCATTTTCGTTAAGTTTTGACCGAAAAGTGCATTTTATCGGTAAGTGGACGAACGCATTCAAAGCAATTCTCCCCACAACGGTGATTTTCGTTGTATGGGATGCTTTGGTTACAGGGCGCCACTGGTGGTTCAATCATCAATATACGCTAAATTTTCGGCTTGCGAACCTACCCCTCGGCGAATGGTTGTTTTTCTTGACCATTCCCTATGCTTCCTTATTTGTATGGGAAGTGTTGGCCGCTTATTTTAAAAATCGTCAACTTAGACGCATGCAAATTGTTCGATCGATATTGTACTCTGGAATACCTTTGGGAATTATTCTGTTCGTCATTGGCAAAGAGTACACAGGAATGGTTTCCATTTCAATAGGACTCATTGCAATCTTGGATTGGTTATTCAAAACAGAATTATTCATCCAACTTCGAACCTATCAATATTTGGGAATTTCAACCGCTCTCATGTTGATTTTTAATGGTTATTTGACATGGCGTCCTGTGATCATTTATGGTGAGGCATATCAATTGAGAATTCGCATTTTCACGACACCGATAGAAGACTTCTTCTACGGCTATACTTTGATCTTGCTGTGTACAATTTTGTTTGAGAAATTTAAAGGAATTCAGCATGGATAAGCGAGTCGTCGTCATCGGGGGCGGTTTAGGTGGATTGAGTGCAACCATTCGTTTAGCGCATCAGGGCTATCACGTTCAGCTTTTCGAACAGAACGATCAACTCGGCGGCAAGATGAACGCATGGATTAGCGAGGGCTTTCGATTCGATACAGGTCCATCCCTGCTGACGATGCGCTTTGTGATCGACGAACTATTCGATGATCTCGAAGTGGACCGAGGCGATTATTTAGAATTTATTCCCATTGATCCGATCTGCCGTTATCTCTGGGAAGATGGAAGCGCGATAGACACATCATCTGATGTCTCCCGGATGATGGCGGAATTAAAAAAGTTTTCCGAACACGATGCTCAGAATTATGAAAGCTTTCTTGTGTACACAAAGCAAATTTATGATATAACTGCAGATGTTTTTCTATTTACACCAATTCATGAGATCAAAAAATTGGTAAATTTCCAGACCTTCTTAAAATTATTTCGAATACCCCAGATCGATCCGTTTCGAACCGTTCATCAGAGTGTGTCTCGATTTTTTAAACATCCAAAGATTATGCAACTTTTTGATCGATATGCGACCTATAACGGATCTAATCCCTATCAGGCGCCTGCAACATTGAACATTATTCCCTATGTGGAGTACGGATTGGGTTGCTATTACATCAAAGGCGGAATGTACCAGTTAGTGAATGCTCTAAAAACTCTGGCGCAGCAAGCAGGAGTGGAGATCTTTACAGGTTCAAAAGTGGAAAAAATCATTCATCATGATCGTCGAATCAAAGGCATTCATGTGAGTGGAGAAACGATTGCTGCTGATTATGTGGTCTGCAATGCTGATGTCGTTTTCGCCTTTAATGAATTGATTGATGATTTTGATCGGAAAAAAGAAAAATTAAATCGACTTGAGCCGTCGCTATCTGGTCTCGTGTTTTTATGGGGTATTAATAAACAACACTTCCAACTGGCGCAACACAACATTTTTTTTTCAACGGATTATGAATTAGAGTTCAAACAGATTTTTGAGGATCGACGTGTACCAGATGATCCGACAATTTACATTTCCATCACCAGTAAAGTCGATCCTGACCATGCGCCTTCAGGCTGTGAAAATTGGTTTGTGATGATTAATGTGCCATATTTAAACGAAGGTCAAAATTGGGACGACGAAATAAGCCGAATGAAAGATGTGATCATGAAGAAACTGAAGAAAATCGGCATTGATTTTTCGAATCACATCAAAACCGAAAAAGTTTTTACTCCGCAGGATTTTTATAATCTATACAGCGGCAATAGAGGCAGTATTTACGGCATTTCATCCAATAAACGAACAACGGCATTTCGCCGTCCAGCCAATCGCAGTCGAGACATTCATGGTTTGTATTTTGCTGGCGGTTCAACACACCCGGGCGGCGGTGTGCCGTTGGCGATGTTGTCAGGTAAAATGTGTGCGGAATTAATTTGTAAAAGGTGAAAAGTGAGACGGCAGATGTGAGAAGTCAGATGTAAAATGTGATACAGTAAACGGCAAGTGTAAGACTTTAAAGATTAGATTATTGTTTCGTTTTACGTTTAACGTTTCACATTTCACGTCTCACGTTTGCAGTCTCACAAAAAAACAAAAAAGGAAAAACATACAAATGAACAAAAAAAAGATAATTATTGTCGGTTCTGGATTTGGTGGTTTAGCATTAGCGATTCGTTTACAATCTAAAGGGTTTCACGTTACTATTTTGGAAAAGAATGCGAAAGTCGGTGGTCATGCTTATCAACTTAAAGAAAAAGGTTACACTTTCGATTTGGGGCCATCGCTCATTACGATTCCTGATTTGATTCAGCGTGTATTTCAATCGGCAGGTCGACAATTGGAGGATTATCTGGAACTCATCCCGTTGAATCCTTATTATCGAATCTATTTTCATGATGGCACATACATTGACTATTCGGGTGATACTGATAAGATGAAAGCCCAGATGGGACGATTCTTTGAAAAGGATGCTGAAAATTATGATAGCTTCATTAATTACACCGGTCAGATTTATAATGAGGTAATCATTAAAGGGCTGGGTTCCCGTCCATTTGATTGGAAAACGTTATTTCAATTCGCACCGAGAGCTATCAAATTAAAAGTTCCAATGCCAGCATACAATGTCGTAAAGGGTTATTTCGAAGACCCTCGCAACCGATTTACTTTTTCGTTCAATCCGTTGTTCATTGGAGGGAGTCCGTTTCGGGCATCAGCGGTGTATTTAATGATATCCTATCTCGAAAAAATTGGTGGCGTCTGGTACACGAAAGGCGGTATGTACAGTCTCGTTCAGGCATTGGAGAAACTGTTTTTGGACATCGGCGGGGAAATAAAAGCCGATTCAGAAGTGACCGAAATCCTGGTACAAAATGGCAAAGCGACTGGCGTCTTCGTTAACGATACGTTCTACGAAGCCGATGTCGTGGTTTCCAACGCACATTTTGCGCATACCTATCGGGATTTAATTAAATCCGAACATCGCCATAAATGGAGCAACCGCAAGGTGAATAATATGGAGTACTCCATGAGTGCATTCATGTTGTATATCGGTTTGAAGAAACGCTATCCCAAATTACTGCATCATACACTGATCATTACGGAACGCTATAAAGAACTGATTCGTGATATCTTTGATCGAAAAATTCTGGCAGATGATTTTTCAATGTACTGTCATGCGCCGACCCGAACAGACGACTCGATGGCGCCCAAAGAAGGCGAGAGTTTGTGCATTCTGGTGCCAGTGCCGAATTTATCAGGAAAAATTGATTGGAATCAAATGAAACAGCCCTTTGCTGATAAAATATTAAATTTTTTAGAACAGGATTTCGGCTTGACCGATTTAAGAGAAAATATCGAAGTCTTAAAGTTGTTCAATCCGAATGATTTTGTTAATTTTTGCAATGATTATCTCGGCAGCGCCTGGGGTTTGGAACCTCGACTGACGCAAACAGCGACTTTGCGACCACGCAATCGTAGTGAAGATATTGATCGTTTTTATTTAGTTGGAACCAGTACTCATCCAGGGGCGGGAATACCAGGCGTGCTGCTGACTGCGGAAGCTACGGAATATGCAATTTTGGAGGATTTCGGCTCAACAAAAAATACAGTATAATTTAAGCGAAATAAAATTATTGTGAGCGAAGCGAAACAATTCCTTTAAAATTGAGAGATTGTCTCGCTCCCTTTGGTCACTTCTAATGAAAATGATTATTCATAAATAGGACAAGGGGTATGACCTAAATTTAGGTTTAAATAAGGAGGCAACGTTGAAATTCTGGAAACAATCAGATTTTAAAGCATCGTTTGAACATGTACGATTGTTGACATCGCATTGGTCGAAAAGCTTTTATTTTTCGGCACGATTTTTACCCGCAGAACGTCGGTGGGCGACATACGCCCTCTATGGCTTCTGTCGCTTTGCGGATAACCTCATCGACAATCCAAGAAATCGTTCCAATGCAGAGTTAATCAACGAAGTTGCCTATTTTTCAAGAGAGTTAAAATTGGCATACCGCAGTGGTGAATCCGAACATCCGATTATCAAGCCATTTATCGTCGTAGCAAAAAAATATGGGATTCCCGTTGAATACCCGCTCGATCTTTTAAGGGGCATTCAAATGGACATCGAGATCACCCGCTATGAGACTTTTGATCAACTCTATGTATTTTGCTATCGTGTCGCAAGTGTCGTTGGATTGATGATGACGCATGTAATGGGTTACAAAGATGACAAGGCATTTGACTATGCCGAAAAATTAGGCGTTGCCATGCAGCTTACCAATATTCTGCGGGATGTGAAAGAGGACAAAGAAATGGGACGTATCTATCTGCCCCAGGAAGAGTTGCGACAGTTCGGAATCACAGAAGAGGATGTGATCAATGAAATTTTCAATGAAAAATTTCGTCGTTTTGTTAAGTTTCAAGTAGATAGAGCTCATGACTATTATTATGAGGCAAACAAAGGCATCTCTATGCTGAACACGGAATCGCAGTTTGCCATTTATTCGGCCAGTAAAATTTATCAGGAGATTTTACGAAAAATTGAAGGACGTGATTATAATCCATTCCTGGGCAGAGTTTTTGTGCCGTTGATCAAAAAATTCGCCATTCTAATGCAAGAGGTCCTCCGCACGAGAGCGCTGATGCTGAGGGAACGGTTCCGTGAACGGAATTATCAGTTAGCAGAAAAATAATTTATTTTTAATGGAACATCAATGACCAGAATCACACGGATTTTCACAGATATTTGAAAATGATAAAATCTGTGGAAATCATCGTCAACCGTGTCGTTCGTTTTCGATTTAATTCATACACAGAATGGTTTACAATGATGATAAAAGCAAAACCCACTCGATGGGCAAAATTTATCTTTCATATTTACGTCATGCGGCTGATGAAACGCCATTTTCATACGTTCCACCTGTTCGGTGATTTGCCTCAGCCCGATCCAAATTTGCCGATGTTGCTGATTCCGAATCACAGCACCTGGTGGGATGGTTTTTTTGTGTATCTATTAAATGAAGAAATTCTAAAAAGAGAAATTTATTTAATGATGCTGGACAGCCAGCTTTCCAAATACAAATTCTTTGCTCGGGTGGGTGCCTATGGAATTGAGCCAGGGGATAAAAAAAAAGTGCTGAAATCGCTGGCTTATACAGTTGAGCTTATGCAAAAGCTAAATACAATGGTCTGTATTTTCCCCCAAGGCGAATTATTCCCCTGGGGAAAAAGACCTTTGAATTTTAAAAAAGGCATTGAATTGATCATCAAGAAATACAGTCAGCCTGTGAACATTCTGCCCCTCGCCATGCGGACGGAATATATTGGCGAGCAGCGAGCAGAGGTGTTCTTTTTATTTGGCAAAAATTATATAGTCAATACCCAAAATTTTCACGGCTCCAATTGGCTGGAAGAAATTGAAGAAAAACTATTGGATAATTTAGCAAAACGAATTCATAATCGGGAAAAAGGAACGCAACTATTGAGCGGCAGTCGATCGATTAATGTTAAGATGGATTTGTTGTTAAGGCGAAAATAATATTTCTATCTTATGATAGGATTCCAACGGATGTTATTTGAATTTATTAAACACAAATGATACGATTCCACAGATAGTAAATTAAAATTCGTGGATGTTTTATCATCTTGGGAAATTAAAATAAGGAAAGACAAGTGCAGATAATTTTGTTCTTAGCAATGGGAATATTATTGATGGTGCTGATAACGACACTATTCAACTTTTTCACAGCGCCCAGAATCGCCAGAGCATCGCAATTGAAATCGACACCAAAAGTTTCGATTTTAATTCCAGCACGGAATGAGGAACACAATATCGGCAAATGTTTAGAAGGACTTTTAAAGCAGGATTATCTGAATTTTGAAATAATCGTTTTAAACGATCACTCTGAAGACAATACTGCTCAAGTAATAAAAAAGAATAAAGATAGAGACAATCGAATCAAATATATTGAGGGAAAAGATTTACCTGCTGGGTGGACGGGCAAGAACTGGGCGTGCCATCAATTGAGCGAGATGGCTACCGGTGAAATTTTTATTTTTACCGATGCGGACAATCGACATGCTCCATTCGCCATCAAAAATACGGTTGCGCGTATGCACAAATTAAATTTAGGACTGATCTCTGCATTTCCGCAGCAGTGGACAGTCACGTTACCCGAAAAACTGATCGTTCCGATTATGGATATTTTCGTATACGGCACACTGCCACTGTGGTTGACATACTATTTGCCATTTCCATCGATGGCAGCGGCGAATGGTCAGTGGATCGCTTTTACTAAAGAAGCTTATCAAAAACTTGACGGACATAAAGCAGTCAAAAATGAATTGGTTGAAGACACGATTTTAGCACGATTAGCTAAGACGAAAAAAATTAAAATTTTAACAACGGCAGGAACAGATGCAGTTTTCTGTCGCATGTACCAGAATGCCAATGAAATCTGGCATGGATTTTCAAAAAATTTCTACGGGCTGGCAGGATACAACAATGTCGTTTTCTTTGGTATTATTTTCGCCATGCTGCTGGCTTTTGTGAGTCCTTACTTTTTGTGGATCTTTTCATCGCTAACAATATTCGCTTTGACAGCGATTGGAATGAATATGCTGGTTCGAATATTAATCTCCATCAAATACAAACACCCGTTCTGGCTGAGCGTTCTGTTGCATCCCATTGCAATGATTTATGCTGTGATAATTGGATTAAATTCATTTTTGAGCATTAATAGAGGAAAAATTCACTGGAAAGGTCGGGAAATTCGATTAATGAAAAATGAATAGTGAAAAGTGAATAGTGAAAAGGAAAAATAGTGAGAAGCAAGAGAATGAAAAAACTGAATTGTTAATTAGATACAGTGTGGATTAAATAAATTGGTTGTGAAACCATTAAAACTATCATTTCAGATAAAGCCGTTTTTCGAAAATTTCAAATGGAAACCAAAATGATGAACAACTGTTATTATTATGGATCGAAACCCTGGAAAGGTCATTGTTCGAGTTAAACGCGATCCATTTTTTGCGTTCCATCATGTGAATGCATTTGAAAATATGAAATAGGAGATATAGCGATGAAAGCTGTATTTAAATTTGGAAAAAAATTTGATCACAATGGAAAATCATCCCGTATTCCAGGATTCTACAAGCTCGATCTGTCGCAGCGACTCGATAAACTCAATGATTGGTACAAACTGACGAGAAATGAAAAATGGATGTTGAAGAAAGAGACGTTGACGCCTGAGCTGGCTGACATGATGATCGAGAATGCGATTGGTGTGTTTGGCATACCGCTTGGAATTGCGGTCAATTTAAGACTGAACAATAAAGATTATCTTGTACCGATGGCAATCGAGGAATCTTCGGTCGTGGCGGCGGCGAGTAATGCAGCTCGTCTCATTCGAGAAAATGGCATTATGGTGGGTCAGGCGACTGAACCGATTATGATCAGTCAAATCCAGATTGTCGATGTTGAAGATCCAGAGACAGCAAGACAGAAAATATTGGACAATAAAGAAAGGCTGCTCAGTGTCGCTAATCAGAATGATTTTACGATTGTGCGATTAGGTGGCGGCGCTCGAAATATTGAGGTCGAAATTCTCGAAACCATTAGTGGGCCGATGATCATTGCTAACTTGCTTGTCGACTGTCGAGATGCAATGGGTGCGAATATCGTGAATACAATGGCTGAAAATTTAGGCCCCATCATCGCTGATCTCGTCGATGGAAATGTGATCTGCCAGATTGTTTCCAATCTGTCGGATCGCAGACTGGTAAAGATCAAGTTTACGCTGGATAATGTGGATTGTCTGGCACGGGCTGGCTATAGCGGAAAAGATGCGGCCGAACGACTGGTCAAAGCCTATCACTTTGCCGATGCTGACCCGCATCGGGCAGCAACACACAACAAAGGTGTGATGAACGGCATTGATGGAGTGCTGATTGCGACAGGTAATGACTGGCGAGCAGTCGAAGCTGGTGTTCATGCTTATGCAGCACGAGATGGTCGCTACAAACCTGTTACAAAATATTATTTTGATGAAGAAGGTAAGCTTAATGGCGAAATCGAAATCCCGATGGCAATTGGCATTGTCGGCGGCATTACCAAAATTCATCCAGGAGTAAAAATTCTATTAAAGATGATCAACGTCGAGACAGCTTCGGAAATAGCCCAGGTGATCGCAGCGGCGGGATTGGTGCAGAACTTCGCTGCTATCTGGACGTTAGCCACTGAAGGCATTCAGAAAGGACACATGACTCTTCATGCCAAGAATGTGGCGGTCTTTGCTGGGGCTATCGGCGAAATGGCGATCAAGATTGCCAATCAAATGGCGCATGAAGGTCGGGTTCGTTTTGATCGAGCAAAGGAACTGATCAAGCATTTTATGATCAAAGAAAGATGTGAAGATCCAAAACATAAGGATGATCAGGAATGTAAAGACTATAATCCATTCAAATTATTGGATAATAACAATAAAAATTAGAAAGGAGAGTCGTGTGAAAAAATATTTTATCCCACTTTTATTCATATTCATAACAACTTCTCTGTTTGCCCAAAATAAAATTGATTCATTAAAAGTCAAATTAAAAACTGAGCCCAATAATATTCAAGCGTTAACGGATTTGGGCATTTATTATCATGATTTAGGAGTGAAAAGTGATAAAAAGGCGGTAGAGAACGGAGAGGAACTATTTACTAAAATTTTGTCACTGGATTCGACGAACGCCGTCGCTACTGCCTATTTAGGCAGCATTCTAAGCCTGAAAGCCAGAGATGCCAGGATGCCCTGGAATAAAATCAAATATGCCAAAAGAGGATTTGTACAACTCGACAAAGCTGTTCAGATGGAGCCTGAAAATTTGAATGTCCGTGTCATTCGTGCCATGAATAGCTATCAGGTTCCACAGATTATGAAACGGATGAAATTTGCTTTTGAGGATTTTAACTTCATAATAAATCATGAAGAATTTAAAAATTGGCTTGCGGATTCACGGGCATTCGTTTATTTGCATCTGGGCAAAGCTTATGAGAGAGATGATCAACACGATAAAGCAAGGGAATGTTTTGATTTAGCTATGAAAGAAGCGCCTTTTTCAAAATCAGGGAAGGAAGCAAAATTAGTTTTAGAAAAATAAAGCACACACATCAATCATTGCCATGCTCAGCGTTATTATTTGGACTATCAATATTTTATTTTTAACCAGTCGAGACTTATCAACCTTGCACCCTGGAATCATTCCCATTGCCATTAGCTGGCAAACGTTTCTCTACCCAGGACTTTTCATCATAAAAAGAATATTTTAGTCAATTTGGAAGATAAAATTTTCTTAAAAATTCATCATATAATTTACCACAGCACAATCATATTATTTCTCGTTAATTGTGCATCAACAAGGAGGAGTTCTGTGGAATCTCAAAAACAACATCCTTATAAATTTAAGAAAACTATCACTAAGACCATAACCCTAAAATATTTACTCTTTCTTCCTGAAGACTACACAAAAGAAAATAACAAGTGGCCGATTATTCTCTTTCTCCACGGCGCTGGGGAACGAGGTGATGATCTGGAACTGGTCAAGATTCATGGTATTCCTAAAATAGTGGAAAAACAGAAAGATTTTGCTTTCATCGCCATCTCACCTCAATGCCCAGGAGACGACTGGTGGCCCAATCCATGGCTAATCGAGTCCTTGAATGCGCTGTTGGATGAAATAATCTCTAAATATCGAGTCGATGAAAACAGAATCTATCTCACCGGTCTCAGTATGGGTGGTTTCGGTACCTGGCATCTGGCGGAAACATATCCTGATCGATTTGCGGCAATCGCACCAATTTGTGGCGGTGGCATGACCTGGATGGCACCCAGAATCAAAGATGTCCCTATCTGGGTATTTCATGGCGCAAAGGATGAAGTTGTGCCCATCGAAAAATCAAAAGAAATGGTTGACGCACTCAAAAAGTGTGGCGGGAATGTGAAGTTTACCATTTACACCGAAGTAGGACATGATTCGTGGACAGAGACTTACGATAATCCAAAGCTTTATGAATGGTTTTTGGAACATCATCGATAATAATTATCGAAATTTGACTGGATTAACAAGATTCTCAGGATAGAAAAATTCTTTATCATGTTGATCTTGTTAATCCTATTAAAAAAAAACACAGCCTTACCAAACATCTATTTTATCTCTTCCCAAATACAAAATTAGAATCTGCTTCATTCAAAGGAGGAAGGTCAGCATCTTTCGGAGAAAGCAATGGCTCTGAAACCGGCCATTCAATTCCAATAATAGAGTCATTCCAAAGAATACCGCTATCCAATTCAGGTGAATATTCGTCTGAAACTTTATAGACAAAATCGGCTTCATCACTCAAAACACAGAAACCGTGGGCAAATCCCACTGGGATGTAAAGCATCTGGAATTTTTTATTTGATAGAGTCAAACCAATCCACTGTCCATAAGTAGGAGAATCTTTTCGAATATCCACTGCTACATCGAACACTTCACCACTCAGGACCATGACTAATTTAGCCTGAGCTTTCGGATGTTTCTGGAAATGTAAGCCTCGAAGCGTTCCTTTTGTGGAATGTGACAGATTATCCTGAACGAATTCTTCCTCGATACCATATTCTATAAATTCAGACCTTTTATATGTTTCCACAAAACAACCACGTTGATCGTTGTAAACTTTAGGTTCAATCAGGATCACATCAGGAATTTTTAGTTTCTGGAATGTGAAAGCCATTAGAAGCTAATCTCCTATTATTGTTGTTCATGAGCCTAGTGATGATTTTACTAATTCTTCTATCTTTTTCACATACCCATCAGCATCAAACTTTCTACGTAGTCCATTTGCATTCATATATCGTATTTTACCGAAAATTGGTCTTTCCGCCCAGGCACGATCATGCTTTCCAAAACACCAGGCGACTCCAGTAAATCCATTTGGATCTCTTCCGTCCAATTCATATTTGTTATTCAAATAAAGAGCAATTTTTATGCCTTCGGCTGGTGTCTTTGTCCATTCGAGGATTTTCTTTCCCCAGTACATGCGCATGTAGCCGTGCATCTTGCCTGTCATCACCATCTCTTTCTGGCAGGCATTCCAATAGCGATCGTGGGTTCTGGCGTTTTCAAATTTTTCCAGAGAATAAATATATTCTCTGGGATCTTCGATGTGTTCAATCAATGTCTTTTTCGCCCAGGCAGGCAATCCTTCAAAATCATCATAATTTTGATTGTAAAAAATAAAGTTCATGCTCAATTCTCTTCTGACAACCATTTCTTCTAAATAAGCTTCTTCACCAGGGCTTTTCGCTTCCATCACTTTCAAAGCGATATATAGCGGAGAAATCTGTCCGAAATGCAAATAGGGACTCATATTAGAGAGATAATCCAGTGTCGGATCATTTCGAAGATCGGCGTAGCCTTCCAATTTCTGTTCAATAAAATTTTGAAGGTGTTTTTTAGCTTCCGATGTCCCGCCGTGAAAGTCAGTCACTTTTTTCACACTTTGATCAATTTTTAATGAAGCCATCGCTTTTTCGACATCGATAATATCAAACACATCAAAATCATAATTCAACGACGGATTTTTAGTTTGATTTTCACGCATCGGAGTGAGAAAATTTGGCAGCAATTTCGTTATTTTAGGACGGAATGTACCTGCTGAAAATTCCTCTTTCGGAGATGCAGTTTCGACTGGAACGACAACATCACTCTCAACTTGAATGAGGGGGCAATCAATTCGCTCCGCCACATATTTTCGCCACGCTTGCTGGATTTTCAAATAACCACGATCTACAACGATGAGCTCTGCCTGCTTCGACAATTTTACTGCACCAATTTCGGGTGATTGATGCTGAATCACCATTTTTATATTTTTCTCTTGCAAGGCAGCTTGAACATCTTTTAAACCTTCCAACATGAAATAATAGTGTCGTTCATTGGCTTCGGGAAAATTATCAGTGATTCCAAAAAACACTATTAGTGGTTTCCTCAATTCGTTCGCTTTTTGAATCGCATATTCCAGGGCATGATTATATTCGACTCGCTGCGAAGCTTGCATCCAATAAAGGACATATTTTCGGTTTTGGACTGAATTTTTATTTAATATTTTAACTCTTTCGTTTTGAATCATTTAAAATAAATCCTATATAAAAAGATGAACAATTTATTTTTTGGGAAACCATGGAACAAAGACATTTGTTCTTCGGGCATATTCTTGATACACTGGATTGTTCTGGTATTTCTTCTCCAGCAACGGAACGCCAGAAACCTTTAAAAGAAAAAAAGTAATAATCACAGGACTGAAAATCGCCAGCCAGCCATTTGGAATCGAAATGACGATGAAAAAGATCCCCCACCAGACCAACGCTTCTCCAAAATAGTTGGGATGACGAGAATATCGCCACAATCCCATTGTCATGATGGGATTATCTTTTGTCTTTTCGTTTTTAATAAATTCTTGAAGCTGGCGATCAGCAATCGTTTCCATTAGAAAACCGACCGTCCAGATCAAATCACCAAAGAGATCATGAATCGTGACGCCAGCTTTTGTATATACATTGACCATGACAATCGGATAAGCAATAGTAAGCAGGATCAATCCCTGAAACAAGAAAACGTGGGTAAAACTTTTCAAAGACGCACGAGATCCCCAGTGTTTCCTCATTTCAGCATAACGAAAGTCTTCTGACTTGCCTTTGTTCCGAAAATAAATATACAATGCTAATCGAATTCCCCATAGAAATACAAGTCCTGTTACGATTATTTGTCTTGGATAAACCTGTTCCGCCAAAACCAAATTCAAAATTGCAATGAAAACAAATCCAAGACCCCAGGCAATATCGGCGATTGAATTGTCTTTGCGTGACACTGCCATTAAATAGAAGAAAGACATGAAGAGAAATATACCAAGAATAGAATATAACAGGGCTAGGATCATGTAATTTAGTTTGTTACGGTTTAAATTTTTAATGAAAAATTATTTGACGATGCTGATAATTATCGTTATCCCTTATAATCTGGATTAATCACCCGCACATCATGCTGTCGAATTATTAAGCCTATCGAATCGAAATAATTTAAAAGAGGTACTGCATATTTCCTGCTGGAAGCAATCATCTCTCTGAAATCCGCTACCGTCAATTGATGCTGCTGATTAAAATGCGCTTTAATTAATTGAGTAGCCTCATCGACTCTCTTTTGATGGAAAATGATACCTTCTTCCGCTTTAATCAATACCTCGGTTTCAAAAAGAATCTGAAGGATTTCATCCACCTCTGACTCACTGATACCAATCCGTTCAGCAATATTGAAAATATCTGGTGTTGCGAATCCCTGTTCAAAATAAATATTGGCAATCTTATCCATTAATTTCTGTTGATGTTCTGTGACCTGAAGCTGGTGCGTTGCCAGCGCCACACGATTATCCGAGACAACCAGTTTACTACCTTGAACCAATTCTTCCAAAACTTTATTGATAAGCATTGCGTCGACAGGTAAATCAATCAGGACTTTCAAATCGGTTTTGGAAATCCCCCTTCGTGTTGGATTTTTTTGATGAAATTCTTCCAATGATTGGACAATTCTGTCTTTTAATTGTAAATAAAAAGTACCGTGTATGAAGTAATCTTGTCCCTTTTCCGAATACTTGAAACACTGCTTCCTGTCCAAGAATCGGCTCACGACTTGCTCAACGGTATCCTTCGCCAATGAAGTTTGTTGAGCAATTTGATTTTGTGTGATACGTTGATACTTATTATTTCGCAGCAGTTGTTCTATGATCCTTTCTGGATCACCGCTTTCCAGGGTGGAAATCTTTTTAAGCACTTCTTCGGAAAATCGTTTGTGACGCCTGGGATTGATATCTAAAACGATGCCGCCCCCGATGGTATAAATCGGCGAATAAGTACGGACAACGTATCGATCCCCGACATCGGGTACCACAGGATTTTCCAGTCGGAATTGGATGTAGGCAGATTCACCTGGTTCAATCTCCTCTTTATCGAGAATGCTCGCCCTGCCAATCACTTCGCTGGTACCGATATTCAATCGAATTCTGGCGGTGTTCATTAAATTTTTGGGTGCACTTTCAAGCAAATAAAATTTCCCATCGAAGAATCGGGTTGGTCGAAAGGTATCTGGCGCAGCCAACACATCGCCTCGACTGATCGTCTCTTTTTCAATTCCAGCAAGATTAATGGCAGCCCGATCCCCAATCTTCACCATTTTCACATTTTGCTCGTGAATTTGTAATCCCCGTACACGGAGTTTCTGCCGTTGCGGTAATAGTTCAACTGTTTGATCCGGCGTTAATGATCCAGAAAGCACGGTTCCTGCTACAACCGTACCAAATCCCTTCATCGTAAAAACACGGTCGATGGGCAAGCGAAAAATTCCCCTGTCCTGACGATCTTGAGCCTGAGCGAGAAGCTCAAAAATGTGTTGTTTTAATTGACCGATTCCCTTGCCTGTTTCATTGGAAACGGAGACGACAGGAGCATTTTCAAGAAATGTCTCCTTTACTATATCCTTTATATCCTCAATGACCAACTCGACCCAATCCTCCTCAACTAAATCAATTTTCGTTACGATGATGATACCTTGCCTGATCCGCAATAACTTGAGGATATCCAGATGTTCCCGTGTTTGCGGCATCACACCGTCATCGGCAGCAATAACAAAAAGAACCAGATCAATAGTACTGACACCAGCCACCATATTACGGACAAATCTTTCATGACCTGGCACATCGATAATCGTAATATCATCTCCCAAAAAGGCAAAACCAAGGTCAATCGTCATGCCACGTTCTTTTTCCTCCTGCAACCTATCCGTGTCTTTTCCTGTTAGCTGTTTAACCAGTGAGGTTTTGCCGTGATCAATATGTCCAGCAGTGCCAACGACATAGTGTCGATTCAATTTTGCCATGATTAGTTATTCCTCATTTAAAATTTTTGATAACGCTTGCGCAATCAGTTCAATTTCATCTTCCCTTATCGTGCGAAAATCAAATGCAATTCGATTATGCACAATTCGGGTGATAATTGATGGATCGCTTAGCCTTAATCTTTTTCCCAATTCTTCAGGATAAAGTTTTCTCATACAAATTAAAACTAACCAGGTAGGCAAAGACTCAGTTGCAAGAGAACCACCTCCAACTTCTGAAAGTCCTTTTTCGATAATTACCTCTCCCCTATCTCCGATTATTGGGGATAACTTCTCTTTGAGTTCAAGTGCCTTTTGTTCGATCTCAGATTCTTTTCGCACCATAAAACGCAAAACTGGATGGTGTTCCAATAATTTTTCTTTGTCCAGAAATAACCTTAGTGTTGCTTCCAAAGCCGCAAAGGTCAATTTGCCACAACGCAAAGCACGTGCGAGTTGGTTTTTCTTAATTTGATCAATGTATTTCTTTTTTCCGACAATAATCCCAGCTTGAGGTCCCCCCAGCAATTTATCGCCACTAAAAGTTACCACATCAGCTCCGAGGCGGACGCTTTCACTCACAACAGGTTCTTTGGGCAATCCATATCGACTTAAATCAAATAACATGCCGCTGCCCAAATCGTGCATGACCGGAATATTATATTTTCGTCCTAGTTCTACCAATTCTTCTAAGGAAACATCGGACACAAAACCAATAATACGATAATTGCTTGTATGCACTTTTAACAAAAGCCCTGATGCTTCGTTTATCTCCTGCTCATATTCCCAGAGTTCTGTCTGATTAGTTGTACCAACTTCAACCATTTGAGCGCCACTTTTTTTCATGATTTCCGGTATACGAAACGAACCTCCGATGGTAATCAATTCCCCACGAGAAATAATAGTCTCTTTCCCATCAGACAATGTATTCAGCGTCAGCAATGTTGCAGCAGCATTGTTATTCACAACGGCGGCAGCTTCAGCGCCAGTCAATTTAATTAAAAGATCTTCTACTAATTGATGACGATCCCCACGTTTCCCGGTTTCTAGTTCAATCTCAACCGAAGCATATCCTTCCGTTGCTTCACCCAATGCCTGTTGGGCCTGCTTACTCAAAGGCGCACGCCCCAGTCCCGTGTGTAAAACAATACCAGTTGCATTAATCACCCGTTTTACTTTTGGTCTTAACGCATATTCAATTTCTCGACCAATTTCGCTTATAATTTGAGTTTGATCTAATTCAAAAGATAAAAGCTGCTCATCATTCATCTGAACAATTTGTGTTCGTAATTTGTCCAGTTGAATTCTAATTTGATCTACAAGCAATCCCCTCGGATATAGTTTTAATAGTTCTTGAATTTCATTAGTATTTAAGAACTTATCTACCTGAGGTAACTGTGCATATATTTTCTGAAGGTCAATCTTATTGTTAGGTCTCAACTTAAATTCCTTTCCTCGCAAGATTAAAGCTATTTTTGTGCAAAGCAAATTATCGGATTATTGATAAAATAAAATTCAATACACCATTAATCCCTAATTCCATCACTCCAATTTCAGATTTCAGCATCCTCTAAGCAAACTCGTTTTATTTCAAAAAAGAAGAAGATTTCTAAAGTTAGATATGTTACACAAATTTTCGGAAAATATCAATAAAAATTTTCCTCTACATTATCGTAATTGTTATTTCAACTTTGAAATTAAGATGGGAAGAAAAGCTTGGGTCCATTACTTAAACAACCTATGCTATGCTTTTATAAATCAAGGGTTAAAATCGAATTAAAAAATAATATAAATCTGGCATTAAATTTGTTTATATTTGATATGAAACTAAGAAAATTAAAAAACTTATCCCTTTATTCTAGAATCTCACTTCTGCCGCACAAGAACTTGAAATGGATCGGAAAAACGTTGCCTTATGGGTTTGGAACAGAGTTGGAACTGGCTGGGCAGAAATGGCATGATAGTGGGAAAAAGAAATAAGTGAGATAAGAAAATTGTTGTCCAGGTGCACTTCATAAAATATAACCTTAGGGTGAGAACAAAAAAATGTATTTCTGGGTTATTTTAAAGTTAATAAAAATAACAACAGAAAAATTTTAGGAATTCCAATTAATTTTTTCTCACCCTCTTTAATCTAGAATCTTGCTCATATCCCTCACAAAGCCGACATGGTCTCTTATGGGTGTCGGCTTTTTTATTGGCTAAAGTAATTTATTGATCAGACACGTTTCTTTCAATTTTACCCTCAATACTTAGAAAAAATGAAAAATAACAATTCCAATGGAAAACGCTTGATTCTAATTTTATTACCCATTATATTAAGTTACCTAATATAATAATTTGGCTTTTTGGAGGTAATTATCATGATTAAAATAAATAAAACCATCTTTCCTGTTGATTTTTAGTTGCTTAAAGGCGGATTAGCGATAGTAGACAGGATACGAATTCGTTATCATCGTAAAAAAATAAAATCATCCACCCTATTTCATGAGCAATTATTGCTCTAAACTCTACAAGTAATTTTTTTATGAATTTATCTACATAACATGTTCCATGGATCAATTAAACCACATCAAAAAAATTCTCCTAATCAATCCCCCAATCCAGGATTATTATCAAACTGAAATCCGCCAACAAGCTTTAGGCCTAAAATACATTCAAGCTGTTCTAAAGAAAGAGGGATATGAAACGTATTTACTGGATTGCTTAGCCAGCAATAAAAAGCAAACCATTCCTATTCCCAAACAATTTAATTATTTAAAACAATACTATCCCACAAAAGATCTCAGTCCATTTAAATTGTTTACCCATTATCGACATTTCGGTTTGCGTTTTCAAGAATTAAGTGAACAAATAATAAAATTCAATCCCCACCTCATTGGGATCTCAATTAATTTTACCCCATATTTTGACATCGCGTTACAAACAGCAAAATTATGCAAATCGATTTTGCCGGCTGTTCCAATTGTTGCCGGTGGACATCATGCAACCGCCGTGCCCGAGAGTGTACTTAAATCTGGTCCCTTTGATTTTGTCATTTTAGGCGAAGGAGAGCAAAGAATAATTAAGCTGATAAATTATCTCTCAAATAATGATCTTGAAAATTTAAATGATCTGGATGGATTGGCATATCAAAGCCAAAATAATGTCTATATTAATCCATCCAAAACCTTTATTGAAGACCTTGATCACCTTCCAATCCTACAACTAGAGAACGATATTGGGATGTTAATTACTTCTCGCGGATGCCCCAAAAATTGCAATTTTTGCTCTATTGCGAATGTAATGGGTAATAAAGTCCGATTCCGAGCTATTGACTCAGTACTGAGTGAGATGGAAAAAGGTATTAGAAATGGTGTGCGCAAATTCGATTTTGAAGACGATCATTTAACCATTAATCGCAGCCGGACTAAAAAATTGTTTAGAGAAATTCTAACTCGATTTACAAACTATAATCTGAAACTCTCGGCGATGAATGGGATATTAGCGGATACATTAGATGAAGGATTGATCGAGTTAATGAAATCAGCAGGATTTGAATGGTTGAATATTCCCCTGGTGAGTGGAAGTTCAGAAATTCAAAGCGAGATAGATCGTAATCAATCACGGCAGCAATTCTCCAAAGTAGTTTCATGGGCTCAAAAATATGGACTCAAGACAGTGGCTTATTTGATTATTGGTTTGCCAGAAAATAATCTCAATCAGATGATAGACGACATTATATTTTTGGCAGGTTTGCCTGTTTTAATTGGACCCAGTATCTTCTATCCGCCACCTGGTTCAGAAACATTTAAAAATTGCATCGAAAAAGATTATATTACTGGCAACGATTTTACAATTTATCGCTCTTCAGCAGTGCCAGTAGAGACGGAAAATTTTTCACGACAGGATTTGATTACGCTATTTAGACTGGTACGAGTGTTGAATTTCATCAAACACTTAATTAATCAATCTGTTTTAGACAATCAAAATTTCATGGATTACTTAAAAAAAAATACACTACAAACAAAAAATTTAATATTCGAGCATAAGTTGAAACGTGACGAAATTGGAATATTGTTGATAGCTCAATTATTTCGAGACTACAAATTGAAAGGATTATTTTTAAAAAATCAGGCGCTGAATAAATTTCAATATGAATGGCTAGAATATAAAATTACAGAAGAATTAGTTAATCGGTTCTTGAAAAAAATTAAGGGCAAAGTTATAAGAGGCGTTCTGAATCCATTTCAATTTAGAGTATTATTCTAATATTTTTAAAGTAAAATAACCTGTGGACGTTTTTGGCATGACAAAAAAAGGAATTGATGGATTGTTGAATTTATAAATTCAACAATCCATCTTGATGAAAAATAATGAACTTATGTTACTTAGAAGGATAAACCAATCGTAAATCGATGAATGTTTTGTAGTCGGCTAAAATCAGTGTAAGCATAATCAAAGGCGCCTCTATAATTGCCAAAATTAAAATTAATACCAACCCCAGTTGAGATTCCTTCTTCGCTTTCATCATCCTGAACAGTATTTAAACCAAACCGGACGAAAAATATCTCCATCAGAGCGGCTTCTGCCCCTATGATAAAAGCCTCTGCTCTATCATTTGTTTTTACAAACTCCAAACACTCTGTCACATTCACGACTTCACCAAAGGGGTCCCAACCATAGCTTAATCCCAGACGAAATGTCATAGGTAATGGAACATTGTCAGTATCATAGTAAACATTGACAGGGGCGACGTTACCGGCTTCAGGGAAAGCATTATATTGTGTAAGCAATCCCGGACCTGAAAAACGTAATTCACCGCCGAAGTTTGCCATATTCATAGCCAATTTTAATCCGTTGAAACCAATGTCGTAAATCGTGCCTAAATCAAATGCCACCCCACTTGCGTTCATGTCCCAAATCGATTCATAGATCAATTTTAATTTAATACCAAAAGCGAAGCGGTCCGTCATATTTTTGGCATAAGTTATCCCAAAAGCGATATCAGAAGCGCCGAAAAAATTTCCCGTACCTTGGGGTTCTTCAGGAGTAGTAATTTCCATATCACCCATGGAAACTGAGGTTAAACTGATACCAAAGCTTCCTAATGATCCTGCATTATAAACAAAACCAAAGAACGCATGATTAATATCAGTTAACCAATCAGTATATGAAAAAATTAACTCCATATTAGGAATTCTGGCAATTCCAGCGGGATTCCAATATAGTGTCGACGCATCATTCGCAATCGCAGTAAAAGCACCTCCCATACCTTGTGCTCTGGCGCCAACACCTATTTTCAGAAACTGGACCCCTGATGTTCCTCGTTTCGAAAACTGAGCGAAGGTCATCCCTGAAAACACCAGTGTTATGACAAGTATAATCGACATTATTTTTTTCATAACTTAATATCCTCCTCGATAATCGAGTTATTCAATTTTAGCTAATAAAATTAAAACCGGGCTATCTTATAATTGCAAATTTACCAATATGTTCACCAATGCCAGGAGCGTCTATATGGTAAATATAGACACCTGCTACAACTTTCTGTTCGTTGTGTGTCAATAAATCCCACCATTCCCAACCTGGGTTATTATTCTCACCGGCGCCAAGTTCATTATGCTCAACAGTTCGAACATGATCGCCAGCTAGAGTGTAAATGCGGATTGTACACACTTCAGGCAGATTTATAAATTGCATACGAGCATAGTCACCACTTCTCTCCCAGGTATTTCGGACAAGATATGGATTGGGCACAACTTTAATGTTTTCCAATTGTTCTTTTTTAGGATTTATCTTTTCAGCTTCTGTACGGAAAGTATATTTGTCCTTAATAGTGTATGGTTTCGTCGTCACCATTTTAAATACATCGCCAGTCACTGGAGCTACATCATTCTCAGGGATGATTACCTCAAATGTAAAAGTGAAACCTGTTTTCCATTTATTTGTCACAACGTCATAATAATCTTCAATTACCTTTACTACATCACTATTGGTGAGTTTATTTTTCATTTCTTCAGTATCATTAGGATTATCTGAAAAGAATAAATCCTTCGCTTTATAAGAAGAATCTTGTTCTATCCTCCAGACCTCAAATGGAAGCGGAATCTGGAATGGAAGTGCGATAGACCCTTCATCAGTAAATCTTATTTCATAATCATGGGGTATATTCTGTATTGGGATCACGTTTCCAAAGGACCAGTTCGTGTTTGTTTCACCTACCCATTCGCTGGATATTAAGTTACCTGCTGTTGTATCACTTAGTGTCAATGTCACACCATTAAAGTAAGTATCGCCGGAAAGATTGGTTGAATTTTCAACTGCAACTGAATTATCATTCAAATTGATTACGGAAAATGTTTTGTTGCGTCCAATATATTGAAAACTAATTTCATACAGGGCATCAATAACTTCGTCCATCATTGTTTCAACAATGGATACTCGAGGTGGTTCAGATGTTGTACCACCATCGACTGTATGAGTTACATCTAATACCTTAGCTTTCTCATAACCCATTTTATAGAATCCTGGGCGAACAGAAGCTCGGTTCTGGTTAAGAATTAAACCACATTCCAGGCTCCGAATTGCAATATTGCCTCGATCGTATGCGGTAATGGCATAATGATACTGGACACCATTGATGACGTCCGTATCTATATATTCATGTTCTAAACCACTATCTTCACCCAGATATTTATCTTCAGGATGTGATTCATTAAATAGGTCTTGTTCATTAATTGGGTTGTTATTCGTAAAACCATCATTTAAATCCCACTGCGCAATCAATTGCCATTCTATAGTTGGATTAGCAACTTCCCAATTTCCTAATGGGCCTATTCCAGTACGGCTCTTATAGAGACGATATCCCTCAAAATCCTGTTCCCCAGAAACTGGATCAATGGAATTTTCAGATTTACTATCCCACTTGATCGTTACTTTTCCATCACCTGGAATAAGTGTAATTTTAGGCTCATCAGGCGGTGCTGGACTGACCCATCCTAAATCATACATTTGTTGCGCTAAATCACATGATACTTTTAATGCGTCAAGATCCTTTGCACAAATCATTCCAATTACTACCCTCGCAGTTTCTCCGACAGCCAATGTAAACGGTCCAGTCGGCATACTAAATCTTTTATCAGCCGGGCTTGTATCAACATCAAAAGTACCGTTCGCGCTAATCACATCATATCTTTCAACATCGGTTCCAGGATCAACATCAATCGTAAAGATACGAAATGCTGTCAACCCTAATTGTTCGCCTGTATTAGGGTCTACTGGACTCTCCAGAAACACATAACCTACGTAACCAGGTGGAGAGGACCAACCAGACTCTTTACCATCATTATCATAGACAAAAGCCAAATTTCTGGACTCGTCAAAACCAACCATGTCATCCGCTGCGTCGCCAATATCAGGATCAACAGTTACTGCCAGATACGTATCTTGTAGTGGTCCATCTGATGCGTTAATAATATCATAGGATAAGAACGCAAAATCCTGGTTAAAAAAGTAATTCCAGGCATAGCCATGCTGGATAATGTGAACGCCTAAAATATTGGCACTGGCATCGAATTTATAGGTTTGATCAGCGTCACTAAACCAGGCGTAACTGTCCTGGACTGACACTGTTACCGGTTTATACTCTTCGCCAGCTTCAGCCCAAGTATAAACTGTATCCGCATCATTCGTTTCGGGATTACCATCGGGATCAGGATGATAATATCCAAATGGCCATTCAGGCATATTTTCCTCAAGAAAACGAGTCGGATAATCAGTGCTCATTAATACGCGAACAGCCTCATTATCAAATGTATAATTATGTTCTGGATCTAACTCAAAACCAGGTACAAGCTCGCTCTGTCCACTGTTGGGATTATATCCAACCGAGACTAACTTTCTTCCACCTTTTACGGCTCCGATCCAAATTCCAGCGCCAAAAATATAAGCCTGACCGGATCCCTTAGGCCAGATACCACCAGCACTTCCAGTACCCACCTCATGACCGTGAATTCCATAATTGGTAAGCGGCAGATATAATTGACCCACATCATGATAACGAAGATCAAACATATTATCGGGATAAGCAGCCTTCCAAAGAGTTGTCTTGGACGAACCGATTTTGGTCGCGGCCACGAGGGTCTGTATATTAAACATCGTAACGGCTGTAATGATAATAATCAATAACAGCCACTTCAGGGAGTTTCGTTCCATCCTCTCACCTCCATTAAATAATTCGTTATTAAAAAGAATAGGAAGGAGCATCTTACAAGGCTCCTTCCTTTTCGTTCATGCTTAGAAATAAATTTGCATACCGATCCAGACACGTCTACCACGCATAAAATTTGCCTTCCGAGCATAAATATCGTTAATAAAGCGTAAATAAGCATTGTAATACTCTTCCGGAGTGACGATGCCATCTTTAGTACCAATAATATCTTCAAAGTCACCATCGCCATTTAAATCAATTGGTTCAGACTGTTGACGCAATCCCTTTTCATTAAATGGTTGTGGATCCCATTCTTTTATTCCTAAGTCAGCATTAACATCATATTGCGGATCGCCCTCCTCAAATGTGGAGGAACCTTTGGGATATACTATACCGTCCCAGTAAGCATTACCAGTTCGTGGATATACCCTGGTAGCTCGTCGTTCGTTGAATAAGTTCTCGATTTCAGCAAATAAGGAATAATTTACACCAAAAAGTTTAAAATCTTTATTAATTCGAGCATCGGTAATCATATACCAGGGTTGTCGAGCGCCATTGTAGTCGCCTACCTGATTGCCGCGACTGTCTTCTCGAGTATATGGACGACCACTATGAAACCGCCATAATAGATTTATACCAAAATTTTCCAAAATGTTATAACCGAACAATTGAGGTCCTGCCTTTTCAGGCAATCGATAATCGAATATCACATTGGCAGTGTGACGTTGATCAAAATCCAACCAGTAATCCAGTTGCGGATAGACTTTCATCTGACCGGTATAAGGATCGGGAGGTCCATTTGTAACCAATTGATAATGTTGATATTGATCAGAACTGGTGCCTCGAGCCCAGGAAAGCGTATAACTGACATCAAAGCTGAAATTATTACTATAACGTTTCTTCAGTGAAACTTCAATGCCATAAGCTTTACCATATTCTGAATTAGTTAATACTGAATAATTTGACGGAATTGCAGTAACGAACCGAATTCCTTCCACGTCATACATATCCTTATAATACCCAGTTACATCCAGGCTAAAGTTGTTGGTAATCTGATGAGCAACTCCAAACTCCCAGGCTTTAGTTTTTTGAGCCTCCAAATTAGGGTTCCCTATTCTCTGATTACCCCGTCGTAATAATATGGGTGGCATAACAACAAAATCATAGAGACTATTAAATCTTGGTTCTTCAAAGAACCAACCATAATTAAAATGCATGACAGTTTTCTCAAAGATTGGATGAGAGATACCTAAACGGGGGCTGAGTTGCCATTTTGTATCGGCATCAATCCAGAGGGCGTCAGGGCTGGTATTCTGCACATCCTCTCTGACTCTGGCTTTTGGGTCTATATAATCTAATCTTAATCCAGCATTTATCACCATGCCTTTCCATTCCATCTTATCTAAGAGGTAAACAGCACCTGTTTTGGGTTCATACTCGTAAATATCTTCAAAAGGAACAGGATCCCAAGGTAAAGAATTATAGTTCTTTTTCATGGTGTGCATAAAATATTCGAAACCAAATTTAAGCTGATGGTTTACTGTAATCTGGCTGACAAAGTCCCATTTAGTTGCAAAATATTCTGCCTCATATTTCCGAGAACCCATTCTAGTATCACCGCCACCACGAAACACATTGGAAATACCGTAAGGGTTATCCCAGGGGAATAAAGGCGTATTGGAATATCCGTTTTGTTTATATGAAAACTGATCCCAAACTCCATCCCCATCACTGTCCTTATTTTCGATAGGAACAAATTCGTAGTCTTCCCACCAATTATCAAATATTGAAAGGAATCTGTCTGTTTGTTTCCGTAATTTCCGTTTGGCCCGATTATCATAATTCTTGAAATAGGTAATGTTGGCAGTATAAAATGTATTCGCACTTAATGTATGCGTCCAATTCAATTTGTACTGTTCACTTTTTTGCAATCTTGCATCATAATGATCCAACATCTCTTCGCTGCTAGTGACATCCCAACCAAAGGCATCATAGCCATCTTCACTTGTTGTATAACGCCATCGCCAATCATAATAATCCCATTGATCACGTGCTTTAAATCCACCCAACGTAAGTTTCATATCTGGGGAGAAATTGTAAGTTAATTTAAATTGAGCGCTGTATTGTTGTTCCTGGTTATGAGGATGCCAACCCAGATTATTTCCGTCTGGATCAAGGACTTTACCGCCTGGTGCCTGATATCTTAGTTGATTGTCAGTTGTAAATACAGCATTTTCAGTGTTAAAATACATTCCATCCCTCATGTCAGTCGTAAATAACCTTCCTGATAAATAGAACCGTAGTTTATCTATCACTGGAACAGGGCCACCAAAACTTAGTTCATAGGTATTATCGTTTGTAGAAAAAGTTTTTTCACCAAACGGTTCATCAGTTGTATATCGTAATTGTCCCGAATAGTTAGTTCCACCCTCTTTTGTCACCAGGTTTACAACACCGGACATTGCCTGCCCATATTCAGCGCTGAAACCACCAGTCAGCAAAACAATCTCTGCAATGGCGTTCCTGTTAATCGTGGCACCGACGCCTCCCTGGAGAGGATCCTCCACAGTCATACCATCGACCATATAACTCAGTTCGGTGTCACGACCGCCACGGATATGGTTATCAACAACACCAGCCTGAAGACTAATGGCATCTTCAAAAGTATCTACTTTAGGCATAAGCATTATCTTTGAACCTTCTACCTCCCGAGTGGAAGCGGTAGCATCATTTCTAACCATAGGACGTTCCGCCGTAATCGTGACCGTTTCCCCCAATTCCATTACTGTGGATTCCAACTCGAAATTAACCGTGGTCGTCAAATCCTGAATTGATTGCACTCCTGTTTTTTCTAGTTTCTTGTAGCCTATCATACTGGCTACGAGGGAATAGGTCCCTACTGGTATATTAATGATAAAATATTCACCATTCATGTTAGTCGCTGCACCCATATTGGTGCCTTTAATGGTGATATTCACGCCAGGTAAGGGATCGCCAGTATCTTTATCAATTACCCTTCCTGAAATTTTTCCAGTAACCCCTCCAAAAGTCATCGAAGGAATTAAAAAAAGGATTACGATGATGGATAATTTTTTCATCATAATTACATTTCCTCCTTAAATTTTGCTTCGGATAATTTTTGATAACGAACTTTCTATAGGCGGATAAAATTAAATTCTTAAAAAATTATTTCACCTCCTTCCAGAACTTTATAATTTAATCTACTCAATGATTAATTTAGTAATTCTTTACTAACCAATAACTACTATTCTCCCATTAAAATACTAATTGATTTAAGTGAATCAATGTTAGCACAAACAATTTGAATCGTGGAAGAAATCGGGACGGCGAGAATCATTCCGATGGGTCCCCAAATGAATCCCCAAAAAATTAACGAGATAATTACCACAAGTGGACTCATATTCAAACTTTTCCCCATAACGGCAGGTTCGATAACATTACCCCAGGTCATTTGAGTCGCGACAAGTAAAATCGCTACCCACACTGCTGGGAAAAGTCCACCAAACTGAAAAATTGCCACTAAAATTGGAGGCAAGGTTGCGATGACAGACCCGATGTTTGGTATGAAATTAAGCAGAAAAGTTAAAAGTCCCCAGATCCAGGCAAAATCGACGCCAAATATGAGGAGTATGATTGCGGCACAAAGCCCCGTCCCTAAGCTAATAAGTGCTTTGGTGACGAGATATCTTTGCATACCTTGATTGATATTTTTAAAAACAGAACGAAACTTTGCTGCTCGCCTGCCTGGAAAAGCTTCATCCACATTTGTAAGAAGATGTTCTCGCCCAAGTAATAGGAAAATCGTAAATAACAAAATTAAAAATAGATTTGCCAGAAAGTTTATAAAAGATCCTACACTTGAGGATAAAATGTTGGGGATGGACAACTTTTGTAAAAGTTCTGCCCAATTAATTTGACTGTAGTATTGATTGACCTGTTCTTCATGAATTTTCAGCATTCCCAGAATACTTAAATAAAAATCATTTATCTTGGTTTGATATTGAGGAAACTCCTCGATAAAAGCATTGATATTTGAATAGACAAGAAGCCCCATTAGATAGAATAATACAAAGGTCACTAACATCACAATTAGAAAGGCAATGGCTTTTGGAATTTTGATCTTGCGCATCTGCTGAATGGGTGCATCGAGGACAAATGAAAAAAATAAAGCGATTAAGAAAGGTTTAAAAATAGACCCCAAAAGATGAAGGATAAAACCAAACGCTAAGACAACAAGAATCCCTAAGAGTATTTTTGTCGTCTTGCTGTCCTGTACAGTGGAAAATGGTTTCTGATGCAGTTTATGTCTCATCAATGTTTTGATATACTTAACATTCTGTCTATAAAGATGTAAATATAGTTAATAATTATGATAATGTCAAGTCGAAACTCAAATATAATTAAAAAAATGTTACAGATTAGGTTATCAGGTTATTAGAAAAAAATCCCTTGACATTATCATATTATTCAAATAAATTAGAAACCTTAATCAAATTTTCAAATAACCTAATTAAAAAATAACCCATAATCTAACTTAAAAGGATTAATCATGTCAAATCAGAGTGCAACGACTATAAATCAGAAATTAGAACCTACTCCTGTTTATCGCTGGTCAGTATTGTTTTTTATCAGTATGGCGATGTTCGGAAATTATTATATCTATGATAGTATCAGTCCGCTCGCAGATCTACTTAAATCACAACTTGGATTCTCAGATGGAAATATCGGTTTGTTAAATGCAATTTACAGCATTCCAAATATTTTTATGGTCTTAATTGGTGGCTATATTATCGATAAAATTGGAACTAAAAAAGCTTCTATCCTATTTTCATCTTTGTGTATGATAGGAGCCATAATAACAGCATCTCAAGATGATTTAACAACGATGGCTACTGGCAGGTTGATTTTTGGATTAGGAGCGGAATCACTCATTGTGACGGTCACCACTGTAATTGCAAAATGGTTTAGAGGGAAAGAATTATCGTTCGCATTTGGATTAAATTTGACCATAGCGCGTCTGGGTTCCTTCACAGCTCTGAACTCGCCGACCTTAGCAAAATCACTTTATACAACCTGGCAAAAACCATTATTCATATCAGTCGCAGCAGGAATTATATCCGTTTTGGCAGTAATTATTTACTTTTCGATGGAATCTCAAGCTTCCAGACGATACGTATTGGGAACTGCTGAAGATGTCGATAGGGTACCTATTGGTACATTTCTTTCCACTATAAAACAGATCAACAAAAGCTCTTTTTGGTACATTACTTTCTTGTGTGTAACTTTTTATTCGGCTATATTTCCTTTCCAGACATTTGCCGTTAAATTCTTTATCGAACATCATGGTATTAGCCGAGAGATGGCTGGCTTTACCTCAAGCTTTATCACATTTGCAGCAATGGTTGGCACACCATCATTTGGCTTTCTAATTGATAAAATTGGAAAAAGAGCCTCTCTGATGATGTTTGGCTCTCTACTTTTGATACCTGTTTATTTAATGCTAATCTACACCCGGCTTCATCCATTAATTCCAATGGTGATGATGGGGATAGCTTTCTCATTAATTCCTGCCGCGATGTGGCCCTCTGTCGCATTAATTGTTGAACAGGAACGTCTTGGCACCGCTTATGGATTAATGACAATGATTCAAAATATCGGATTAGCTGGCTTTAACCTATTAATCGGAAATGTAAACGATCTTAGTGGTGGCTATACCATTGGCATGTGGATTTTCTCTTTACTCGGTTTTGCGGGAATAGTGTTTGCTTATTTACTCAAAAAGTCAGATGCCAGTACCAATGACAGTAAACTGGAACTTTCAAAAGTAACAGGTTAATTATATACTTCCCACAGATGATAATACAGCCACGGAAAGTGACTCATTTCGGATTTCGGATTCAAGAACGTGACTAAAATTAATCCTTCGAGTCTAAACATATTAAAATTATCATCCGTGGAAGTCCTATTATCCATGGGAAAATTAATTATTTTTTTACATAGAAAGTATTCATGTCCTTTCGTGTATTTCGTGGGCTTTTAAAATACCAACGTAACTTCAAAATGAAACTCTGCTTAATATTTGGCGATCAACTCAATCCCAATCATTCCTGGTTCAAAACTGTGGATGACAATGTCCTCTACGTCATGATGGAAGTCCGCCAGGAGACCGATTATGTGATGCATCATATCCAGAAAGTACTCGCTTTTTTCGCTGCGATGCGGGAGTTTGCTAAGCAACTCCGAAAAAAAGGGCATCAGGTGCATTACATCAAATTGGATGATTCAGGCAATACGCAATCCATTCCAGAAAATCTCACCAAATTGATTCATAACAATAACATTACCCGATTTGAATATCAAATACCCGATGAATACCGTCTGGATCAGCAGATACGCCAGTTCTGTGAATCGCTTTCGATCCCTTCGGAAGCGTTGGACACTGAACATTTTCTGTCCTCTCGAAACGATGTCGCAGATCATTTCAAAGATAAAAAACAATATCTATTGGAATCGTTCTACCGTATGATGCGAAAACGATATGCTATTTTGATAGACAATGATCAGCCCGTCGGTGGTAAATGGAATTTCGACGTGCAAAATCGCCAGAGATACGATGGCAAAGTGCCTGTCCCTGAGCCGATCATGTTTCAAAATGATGTGAGAGATTTGAAACAACTGCTCCAAAAGATGAATGTTAAGACTTTTGGCTTTGCTGATGAGGATCCGCTGATCTGGCCGATCAATCATCAGCAAGCCCAGCAAGTTCTGTTGTATTTTACAGTGCACTGTCTCCCTTATTTTGGCACTTATGAAGATGCGATGACAAAGCAATACTGGTCGCTGTTCCATTCCCGACTGTCGTTTACCTTAAACACTAAAATGCTTCATCCGCTGGAAGCCATTGAAGCAGCGATTCATGCCTGGGAGCAAAATAAAGCCTGCATCAGTTTGCCGCAGATCGAAGGATTTGTGCGACAGATTCTGGGCTGGCGGGAGTACATGCGTGGCGTTTACTGGGCACAGATGCCGAAATATAAAGAGATGAATTTCTTCGAAAATTCTCGAAAGCTCCCCCACTATTACTGGGATGGCGATACCAAACTGCAATGTCTCCGCTATGCAATCGGTCAATCATTGAAATATGCTTATGCCCATCATATTCAACGATTGATGATTACTGGCAATTTTGCCCTGCTAGCTGGCATCCATCCTGACGAGGTCGATGCCTGGTATCTCGGCGTTTATATCGATGCCATCGAATGGGTGGAGATCACTAACACGCGTGGCATGAGTCAGTTCGCCGACGGTGGATTGGTGGCGACCAAGCCGTATGTCTCCTCGGCAAATTATATTCAGAAAATGAGCGATTATTGCAGAGGTTGTCACTATGATCCCAAGAAAAAATACGGCGATCGAGCCTGTCCATTCAATGGTCTGTATTGGTCATTCTATGATCGACATCGGGACAAGCTGGCGAACAATCCCCGCATCGGCATGATGTATCGGATTTTGGATCGTTTTTCAGACGAGGAGCGTAAAAAGATTTTGGAACAGGCTAATTGGTATCTTGAAAATATTGAGGATTTATAAGGAATCTTTGATTTTAACTATTCGAGAGTTTAAATAACTCAAATATTTTGTCATATTAAAAGGAGCAAGCTATGCAAAAAACTAAGATTTTATTGCTAATTTTTTTATTCTTTATCTTCTTGAACACATCCTCTCTTCATGCCCAATTTCAATTCGATCTCGAAACAGGAGGCGTTTTCAGCGGTTACAACGATGTCCGTATTCCTGGCGATGGCGGAACCTTGTTCTCACTATCCGAAGAACTGGAAATCGACCCGTCTATTTTTTTTCGTGCCCGAGTCTTTTATGATTTTAATCCTCGTCATCACCTGGGCGTATTAATTGCGCCGCTTTCGTTAAAATCCGCTGGACAGTTGGATCGAGAGCTTATTTTTGAAGGCAAAACTTTCCCTGCCAACACGCCGCTGGATGCCACCTATCGATTCAATTCCTATCGTTTAACATATCGCTATGATTTTTATCGGAAACCAAATTTGGAGATTGGCTTCGGTTTGACGGGGAAGATTCGAGATGCGGAGATCAGCATCAAAGGAAATGAAATCGAAGCTAAAAAGACCAATGTCGGATTTGTTCCACTCATCAACTTCAGACTGTTGTGGAATTTTCAAGAGAAATTTGGCTTCCTGCTGAATGGAGATGCCCTGGCTGCTCCTCAGGGACGGGCTGAAGATATTTTAGCAGCACTCAAATATCAAATCTCAGATCGTATTGGCATTAAATTGGGTTATCGAATTTTGGAGGGTGGAGCAGATAATGATGAAGTTTATACTTTCGCATTATTACATTATGCGGTGATTGGGATTCTATGGAATTTTTAGTGGATTAATTCACTGTAACTCGTTTCCAGGAGGCTTCACAGTGGATTCCATAAATAGATTTGTGATTCGCTGCCAAAATTTCAACAAAAAAATTCTTGACTTTAAGAATAAAAGTTATTATATTTAATAAATTGATCGCGGGGTGGAGCAGTTGGTAGCTCGTTGGGCTCATAACCCAAAGGTCGAAGGTTCGAATCCTTCCCCCGCTACTAAGTTAAGT
>JABAOC010002949.1_pt3 | contig 41681 bp, 49 predicted proteins | sample 7062161 | NCBI WGS metagenome assembly JABAOC01 (sample SAMN14538625, study PRJNA623070) | marine sediment metagenome | biome: marine biome [ENVO:00000428]; feature: marine pelagic biome [ENVO:01000023]; material: deep marine sediment [ENVO:00002113] | place: India: Gulf of Khambhat ... | reverse complement strand
GTTCTTTGGTAGGTACTTTCTGATGTACTTCCTAGTTAGAAAAGATTATATACGATAAATTCATTACATATGTTAACAATTAACCAGGAGGTATTTATTTGGAGGATAAGACCAAGAGTGGAAACCATATTACCAGTGTTGCAGAAAAAGAAATAGATCTGCTTTCTAGACACATAGATGTTTTAAAAACAGTTCAGGAACAGGGTCCTATAGGTATAATAAGATTAGCGCAAATAACTGGTCAACCACAACATATGATTAGATACTCGTTAAGAACATTAGAAAAGGGGGGAATAATTAAACCTTCATCCCAAGGAGCTATTGTAATAGATAATATACATGAATCATTAGGTACTTTAGAATCTACACTAGACGATATAATTACAACTATGAGTGAACTTAAAAAGAAGTTAAAATAGAGAAAAAGAGGAAATTTTCATAAAAATATATAGTTGATAATTAAAATTTGGCAATATTCTTAAATAGTGCAATTAAATTGCCCTACTGAATCATAAAAGGGGCAATAGCTATGAAAATAGGTAAATTGTTAATGCTTTTAATTGTTGTAAGTGGTCTCTTTGCTTTTTCACCAAATACTGCTTTAGCAATTGATGAAAGTGAAATTATAACAGATCCAGCAAATGATGTATATACATTAGAAGGGCTGGGTTTAGAGGAATTCGGTGAGACAGAATATATAACTGAACATAAAGATATAGAGGTAAAAAATATTGACATTAGAGAAGTAAGATATGATCGGCAGGACACAAGTGTTACTTTAAAATTAAAGGTTGAAGGAGAAATTGAAGATAGAGGAAATCTTTTTGATTACGAAAATCTCGATGTTGATTTTTTAGATGTTAATTCTATAGCATACGAATTTATAGTACAAACAACTGATGATGGCATGTTTAATGATTATACGATTACATACACCAATAAAACATGCCAATTAACAAAATCGGATTTTCAAACAGTGAATATTTCAGAAGATGATTTCTATATTCAAAATAAAGATACACTAGTCATTAATTTTGAATTGGATTCTGAAAATGAGATCTTCGATAATCTTGCAGCAGAAACAACTTTTATGAAATTTAATTTATCTAATTTAGATCCAAATTTAGAAGATTTTAGTGATCTTTTTGTTATTTTAACTGATGTTGCTCCAAATCCTCCTGTTGAGGTTATTGCTATTGTAACAAATTTAGGGGTTGTTGGAAAATCAATTGATTTTAATGGATCTGCTATATTTGGACAACCCCCATATACTTACAATTGGAATTTTGGAGATGGATCTACTTCAACAAAAAAAAGTCCAAACCACACTTATGAAAAACCAGGAAAATATGAATACAATTTAACTGTAACAGATAATTCTGGTGACACGGCAAGCTATTCTGATATAATCGAAATCAGTGGAGGTGGTGGGGATGATGATAATGTACCCATCATTATGTTCCTTGGAGTGATTATTATCATTGCGATTATTGGTATTATTGCCGTTATTTTCATAATAAGACGTTAAATGTTGCTAATAGGATATTAATATATAATGAGAATAGATGTCTCCATAATTTTAAGAAGATAGTTCTAAAAAATTAGATATTTGAATTTAAGTGTAAAAGTCGTTGTTTAGTTACAAAATATAATAAAGGTGTAAAATTCCGGCAAAAACCCTAAATAAGTTTTGATGTGAAGGTTTATATGAAGGTTGTGGATACAAATGTGCGCAAGCTACCCTATTTTTACAATAAATAGGTAGTTATTATTATTGGGTCTGTCTCGTTAGACAAGAACTAATTAGACAGATATATAAAGATTACGGATTTTCAGAGATATGGGAGTTCTCTTTTTCTCAAGTAAGATTGGGACAGAGTTTTAATAATTTAAAAAAATATTTTGCATCCATAGCTATGTCGCCACTATTGAGTTTTACCCTAATGAAATTTTGATTGAATATTTTATTTAAACTTTTGTAACTTCAAATTTTTTATTACACAAATTACATAAGGGCATCGTTGTTGTCTAATTAGCTTTTGCTTATTAGACAGGATTTGTTGTCTAATTAGACAGACCCATTATGGGTTTGACTCGTTAGTCAAAAGCTAATTGGTCAAATATATAAAGTTAACGAATTTTAATAGAGGCATGTAATCTTTTGATAGACTTACTAAAATGGAAAATATTGTTATAAATATTATATAATTATAATAATAACATTTTTATTATAGTATTTTCATAACATACATTTAAATATGAAAAGGAAAATTACGGATGAAACGATGAAGACAATACATAAATATTACCTCAAGAAGATAAGATATATATTCACTGGACTTGGTCCTCTTGGAAAACCAATTTTTTTGATATTATTAACTGTCCTCTTTGCTTTTACATTATATTTAGGAATAACGTTTTCACAAAATTATTCTTTAATTTTATATGGATTAATATTAGCTGTAATAACAATAATTGTGAGTGAAACAATGATGGTTTCTTCTCCTGAAATTAAATATTCAGGCAAAAATATGTTAGATGATTCTAGAAAAATTTCTATAGAAAAATTTATCCCTTCTGCTCTGAACTCTTTTAAAATATTTACAGGTGAGTTTAATTCTCGTTTTTACACCAAAGAAGTGTTAAATCAATTCAAACGTATCATTGATGAACGTAATGTTAATGTTCAAGCAGTTTACGGACCGAACTTTGATGTAGAATGTTTTGGGATATTAGAACTGGCCCTCAACGGAAAAATAAAACTTTATGAGTTACCAAAAAGGTCGCAAGTTAATTATCCACATTTTAGAGTAATTGATGGTATGCATGTTTGTGGAGATTTTTCTACTCACAAGATATTCAGGGATTATTCTGGAGGTAGATTCTGGTTCAATAAAATTATAACTAGTTAAAACAGATTCTACTAATCCATCTAAGGATATGCCTGCAACTAATTTTGCATGAAAATTTTTCTTTGAAGATTGAATATTACCTATTATTGGAATCTTATGAGACTTATCCCAAATACAAAACCCATCAAAACAAGGTGGTTCGTGAGTTTGCCATATCTTTTCGCATTTATAACAATGCTCTTTTCTCATTTTATTCAAACCTTCTTTACCAAGTTTTCTACCATATTTTGCGGGTCTTGTTAAGAAGAGTTTTGTTTTTATTTTTCCAACGAAAGAACTTGTATGCATTGCAAATACATCCCTTAAAATCGAAAGCCAACCTTCTTCATCAATAAAAGGAATAATTACAATGATTTCATAATCTAGGACTGCCCACCGATGAAAAAAACGTTTCAAAAACCTCAATATTTCTTCTCCATAATAAAAACCGTAATTCTCCTGAAGAATCGCGTTAGAAACGTCTATCGTCCAACCGTCATCCAATTGCTCAACATAATATGCCCTCCAAGGTTGCAATTTATCATATTCAACTGAAAACCAACACCAGATGTTTAATTTTAAATTTTTTTTACAACTAGGGCATTCATAATCAAATGGGATGAGAGCATCTGCTCTTGAATTTGGAGCATACCATCTAAAATTTTCTTTATCATCATCTGGAGAAACTCTACTTATATCATCAGATCCAAATAAAAGCACATCATGCGCAGAATAATGTATGTCTTCACAAGCTACTTCCAATTCGCTATAATAAGAATTGAATAAATCTTCATCAATATCTTCTAAATTGCTTATATAGGTACAATTTTTACATTTAAATTTAATGGGTATCAATATATCACTAAAATGTAATAATTGATTAAAATTAAAAACCTATCATTTTTATGATTTCAGATAAGAGTTGGATAAAAGTCCAGAATAGTGAATAAAAATGTAAAATCAGACCGATAAAAAGTTATTAATATTTTTGTCCAGTTATGCCTTAAAAAAGTTGCCCACGAGAACTCGCCCATTGGCGAGTTTTTTCCGCCTATGGGCAACCCCCCATTATTAGAAACTATAGTGATAGAAAGGTTTATATAGAAGTTACTTTATTTGCTTTAAAAGCATATCGCAAAGTATAAAAAGAAATAGGGGGAATTAATTAATGATTCCTGTTCAATCAAAAAAGAAGAAAGATAAACGACAGAATATTGAAGAAATTATTGAATGCCCTGAATGTGGGAGTACACATCTTAGTAGGGATTATTCTAGAGCTGAATTAGTTTGTGAAGATTGTGGCCTTGTTATCGACGAAGCTTTTATCGATCATGGGCCCGAATGGAGAGCTTTCGATAGTGATCAGCGGGAGAAGAGAGCTCGTGTTGGAGCTCCTATGACATATACCATTCATGATAAGGGTCTAAGTACAATGATTGGATGGAAAAATAGAGACTCGTATGGTAAATCAATTCCAACCAGAAATAGAGCACAACTATACCGTCTCAGAAAGTGGCAAAGAAGAATTAGAATTAGTGATGCTACAGAAAGAAACCTTGCTTTTGCATTATCAGAACTTGATAGAATGGCTTCTGGGATGAGCCTTCCTAGAACGGTAAGAGAAACGGCAGCGATGATATACCGAAAAGCGGTTCTAAAAAATCTCATTAGAGGAAGAAGCATTGAGGGGGTCTCTGCTTCTGCTCTGTATGCAGCTTGTAGACAATGTAATGTACCAAGAACACTTGATGAAATAGCAGCTTCATCACGTGTATCAAGAAAAGAAATTGGGAGAACCTATAGGTTTATAGCTAGAGAATTAGGATTAAAACTCATGCCAACATCACCGCAAGATTACATATCAAGGTTTTGCAGTGAATTAAAACTAAGTGGCGACGTACAAGCAAAGGCAATTGAAATTTTAAAGGATGCGGCTGATAAAGAGCTTACCAGTGGACGTGGACCAACAGGTGTTGCTGCAGCTTCTATCTATATTTCATCTATACTGTGTGGTGAACGAAGAACGCAAAGAGAAGTCGCAGATGTTGCAGGTGTAACAGAAGTTACCATTCGAAACAGGTATAAAGAACTTGCTGAGCGCTTAGACATTGATATTATTCTCTAAACAAAATGACTCGTTGGTATAGGGAAAAAAAAGGAGAGCATTATTATAAAGAGGCAAAGAAGAGAGGATACCGGGCTCGCTCTGCATTTAAATTAAAACAGATTCACAAGAGATTTAACATTTTTTCAAAAAACGATGTTGTTATAGATCTTGGTGCAGCTCCTGGTGGATGGAGTCAGGTGGCAAAAGAATATGTTGGTAACCAAGGTACCATTATTGGAGTTGATATTCTCTCAATTCAACCTATTAATAAGGTGAAATTCATCCAGGGAGACATAACGCATAACAAAACCGTTGATGAAGTCAAAAACATATTATCTGATACAAAAGCTGATGTTGTTCTATCAGATATGTCACCAGATATTTCAGGGAATTACTCTGTTGACCAAGCTAGAAGCATATGGTTAGGTGAGCAGGCTTTAACTGTTGCAAAACAGCTATTACATACTAATGGGTGTTTTGTATGTAAAATATTTGAAGGAGCAGATACCAAAGAATTCATTGAAAAGGTTAAGCAACTATTTTATAAAGTCAGAACATTTTCTCCTGAAGCATCTCGTAAAAGTAGCTCGGAGATTTATATAATAGGGAAAACATTAAAAAAGATCCCTCCATAAGGTTAATAATAAGGGCAATTAAAAAATAGGATAATAATAGAAGACTATATTATATAGTAGTTGATATCAACGTATTCCGGTTTAGCTAAACTTTCATGGTAGATATGATGATAGAGCCGTCAAACCCATTAGAGGCTTTTTTACAAAGTACCTCTAAAGATATTGAAAAAAAAATGAATGAGATAATATCTGATAATAAAATAATAATTATTTTAAAGGGAGGAAAACGACTTAGACCATTATTGGGATCTATTGCCTTCAAGGTTTGTACTGGAGGAAATGAAGATAAGATTAAATATCAAAAATTTTTAGAGGGATGTGTTGGTGTAGAGCTCGCTCATGGTGCATCCCTTGTACATGATGATATAATTGACGGTGATTTGGACAGGAGAGGAGAACCTGCTTTTTATATTAAATCTGGCATAGATAATGCAATTTTAATTGGTCATAAGATGCTTACCATAGGATTTGATATTGCCATTGCCCATGGAGAACGGTTTGCAAAATTATATGTAGATTCATGGCGTGGAACGCTTAACGGACAGTTAACAGAGATAAACTTTAATAGTAAAGATCTAAATAATTCAACAATATCTGCGGATTCAAAATTCTTTCAAATTTATAGTAAAATAATTGATCTCAAAACTGCTACATTGTTTTCTTCAAGTTGTAAAGCTGCTGCGTTTTGGGCAGATGCCTCTGAAGATCTTTCAAATGTTCTTGCAAATTATGGAAGAGAAGTTGGATTTGCTTATCAGTTAGCTGATGATTTAGTTGACCTTGAAAAAGGTGAAATGATCGATAGTGTTGTCCTTCCACTACTCTCGAGATTAGAGAGAAAATCTATTAAAAATGGTAGTACAAAAGCAAGAACACTTAAGAAAAAGTTACAAAGAAATTCCTCAGAAATTAAACAACTCTATCTTGATGAAATTAAAAAACATATTATGAATGCAGAACGTCTAAGTACAGAAGGGATTGTTCCAACCAATAATTATAAAATATTTCTTACAAAAGCTCCCACTTATATAATTAATAAAATGTTAAAGGAAATTAATATTACCTTGTAGCTATTTTTTTTTGTTTTTTAAAGATAAAATACACTATAACAGCTATTATGATAATTAAAACGAAAATAAGGGTAATCATAGTATTAATTTCAATAAATATTAGAAATGCTTGTGCAAACATAGCTATTAGAAGACAGCCTACTATTGCTCCTATGTTTATAGCAAGAAATGTATTCCATGGTTTCATACCAATCAGTCGCCCAACTATCGACGCTACAAGGCCTCCTGATCCTTGAAAGGGAACCATAACAAAAAGAACTATTCCGATAAATCTAAGAGGTTTTATCCATCCATACTTCTGCTCAACGTTTTTTCCTTTTTCTTCAACTTTAATAATAAATTGTCCAACAAATGGTATTTTTTTTGCGATATCATAATTCCAAACAAGAAAGAGCGCTACTATTATGTCTATATATGCAACAGCTAAGGCCATTGAAACTGGATTTACTTTTACTGGAACAACATGTATATTTAAAAGGGGGATAGTAAGTCCTTTTTCCAAAATTCCTACACCTAAAGGAATGACAGTTTCTTTACCAAATGGTGGGAAAAAATAAGCAAGAAGAAGTGGCCATATTTTTGAAAGTTCGTCACTTAATTGTCCCCAAATTACATATACACTAACTCCCAATAGAACTGGTACTATTAATTTGGCTAGTGGAATTAATAGTGTTGATTTCAAACTTTTTTCCATGATGACGTAACCTTAATATCGTAATGTTATAAAGACCATTTCGATAAAATCAGAAAGTCACAACAATTGCTGCATGATCTTTTTCATATGGAGCTAATTCCATTGTTTTAATGACTTTCAATTGAGATTCTTTTATTTTTAAGGAAGTAAGATTGTATGCTTGTTTTGGCGGTAGAGAAACATCAATACTTCGTGCTTTAACTATTAAAATACCTGTACCATTTTTCTTTAAGTATCTCTTTATATTTTCAATAAAAATTTCAGCTTGATTTCTTTGAGATATATCTTGATAAATAAAATCGACAATAGAGATCATATTACTATATCGATCTGGATGGTTTGCATCTCCTAAAATTGGAATAATATTTGGTCTTTTTTCACTTAATTTTATCAAATCATGAACGGCAACTGGAGAGCTTTCCACTGCATATATAATTCCGTTTTTTACAATATCTGAAATATGGCTAACAGTTGTTCCTGTTGCTGCACCTAGATATAAAATATGGTCATCAGGTTCAATGTTAAATTTTAAACCTTTTAGAATTGCTGCAGCTAGTTTGCTTCGGTAAGGATTCCACGATCGGAATTCCTTTTTTTCTATAGTGGTTAATTTTTCATTATATACTTTTATTCCTTTACAGGATCGAGGATTTTCTGTAAAGATTCTATTTTTTTCTTTATAAATACCTTTCGTTTCAGTTTGTTTCATTTTAATAGGTTATAAATTGGGCTTGATAAATAATTTGTCGAAATGTTAAACTATAGTTATTATATACACCTGCTCGATAGATATGGTTTCAAAATCACCGTTAAACAATATACATAAAGATCTCGGTGCAAAATTTACTGAGTTTGCAGGATATAAAATGCCGATACAGTTTTCATCAATTAAAGAAGAGCATTTAGCGGTAAGAGAATCGGTTGGTCTTTTTGACGTTTCTCATATGAGTAATGTATGGATTACTGGTAAAGACGCAGAAAAATTGATTACCTTAACAACCGTGGAAGATGCATCGAGAATTGGTGATGGTTTGAGTCAGTACACGGCAATATTACGAGAAGATGGAACGGTTATCGATGATACAATTTTTATGCACTTAGGCAGAAAATACATGATAATTCCTAATGCAGGGATGGCAACTACTGCTACAAAATGGCTTAATGATAAAGCCGGGGAATATAACCTTAATACAAAGGCAGAAGATGTTTCAAAAGATTATGTTATCCTTGCAATTCAGGGTCCAAAATCAAGAGATACCTTACAGAAACTTACCAATATTGATTTACATACCGTGAAATTTTTTGGATGTCAATATATTGATATTGCAGGTGTAAATTGCATCATATCACATACTGGTTACACTGGAGAATTAGGATTTGAACTGCAGATCACACCACCAAAAAAAGCTGAAGAGTTATTTTTAAAAATTCTTGAGGCTGGAAAAGAATTCAATATTAAGCCAATTGGTCTTGGAGCACGTGATACACTTAGATTGGAGAAATGTTTCATATTAGCAGGTAATGAATTTAAAGATGGAAGAACACCACTCGAAGCTCTTATGTCATGGACAATCAATTGGGATCATGATTTTCTAGGAAAAGATGCGCTTCTGAAACAAAAGGAGCGGGGAGATTATGAACGTTTAACCTGCTTAGAGTGTATTGATAAGGGCGTACCAAGACACGGCTATGAAATACGTAAGGAGGGTAAAAAAATAGGCGTTGTCTCAAGTGGAACATTGTCTCCATGTTTAGATAAAGGTATTGCAATGGGATATGTTCACCCAGAGTATAGAGAGCCGGAAAATATACTTGAGATTGTTGTAAGAAATAAAAAGATAAAAGCGAAGGTCGTGAAACCACCTTTTGTTAAAAAAGATTGGGCACAACAACATTAGAAAATGTTTAAATTATTGGCAGAAATACAAGGTTTGGTTTGAATGGGACAAGAAGTTAGAGATGGTTTGAGGTATACAGATACCCATGAATGGTTAAAAATTCAAGATGATAAGGTAATTATTGGTATTACTGATCATGCTCAATCTGAACTAACAGATATTGTATTTGTAGAATTACCAGAGATTGGTAAGGAAATAAATAAAGGTGATGAACTGTGTGTTGTAGAATCAGTAAAATCTGTTTCAGAGATTTATTCACCGATTAGTGGAACGATTATTGATGTGAACAAAAAACTAGATGATTCTCCAGAAATTATCAATGAGAGTCCGTATGATGATGGATGGATTGTAAAATTGGAAATAAAAGATAAGTCAGAATTTAATATTTTACTTGATAGTAATTCGTATAAAAATATACTAAAATAATGATTCTTAATATATTTGATAATCTCTATATAAATCTTATTTACCAATGAAAGGTTTATTAACTGCTTATTATATTTATTTTTAAACTAGGAGATGGTGGTTAGGATGAGGGATGACCCTATTGCTCATGTATTAGATGATTTACTGAAACTTGATGATATTTTAGCTTGCATGGTTGCTCGTCGGAATATGATCAGTGTAATGCCAACTGGCGAGGGTTTCAAAACCGAGGTTAATGAAGTTTGGGATATTATAAAACGTGCAATGGATGATGTGTTTGGGGTAATTAGTAGTTATTCTCAGGCAGGACTTCTTGAAATGGAGTTTCGTTTACAGGATTATGAAGTACTCTTTTATGTATTTCCTGATACAGAAAATGCTCTGGTGACCATTATTCCTGCCCTTGCGAATAAGGGTCTGTTAGAAGTTGAATTGGAAAATGCTCGTCGTGAGATTTTAAAGATTATCGAGGAGCCAGAAAATGAGCAAATAACAGTTCCTGCCTAAGAGATTAAATATGGATAAAAATAGGTTTGAAGCAGCAGTTGGAATGTCCCGAAAATGGGATGCACGAGAAGCAGGTAGAGAAGTTGCTCGATCTACTATTCAAAAAATAAATCGACCACCAAATTTTTTTCTTTTATTTTCAACGATTCATTATGAAAAATATGGGGGTTTTGAAGAGGTTTTAAATGGTGTTTGGGATGTTTTACCAAAGAAAATACCTCTTGTCGGTGGAACCGTCCCTGGTTTTATGAATAATTATGGATGTTATACAAGAGGGGCTACCGGACTTGCTGTATCTAGTGAAAATATGAATGTCGCAGTTGGTATTGGAAAAAACACCAAAAGAAATCCAGAAAAAGCTGCAAAACAATGTATTGAAATGATTAAACGTGATATAAGTCAATCTCAATATAAAGATAAGTGTTTATTTGTATTAATATCAGGAAGTATTGTGCCTTCTTTTCCCGGTATGGGTATGAAACGAGTGGTAAAAACAAAAATACCGAGCTCTGTTGTTTCCAGATTACTAAAAACTTCTCTACAAGTTTCACAGAAAGGAGTGGGAAGAGAAGACATAATTATCGATGAGTTAGCAAAACAGATGCCAGATTTTAGTATTATAGGTGGTTCTTCTATTGATGATAATAAAATGGAAAGAAATTTTCAATTTTTTAATGATAAGGTATATACCAATTCTGTTGTTTGTTTATCAATTGAAACAGATACTCCAATTTGTTTAGATTCGCAAGTTGCCGTGAAAAAAACGGATAATGTTTTCGTAGCTAAGACAGCTGGAGAGAAATATGTAATTAATAAAATTGACAATAAACCAGCAACAAAAACTCTATTTAAATACCTAAATTGGCCAGAATCTTTTATGGATGAACGATTACATAGAAGGACTTTCTTTTATCCGATTTTATTTGAAAAAAATGAGGAAATATTTCCAGAAGTTATTGGGGTTATTGTTGGCAATTCGATTGTTTGTGGTTTTGATTTAAAATCTAACAAGCTATCAATAGGTCACTCGTCAAGAAAAACACTTCTTAATGCTATAAAGAATGGTGTAGAGAATATTACGAACAATGGAATACCAAAATTAAGCCTTATAATTTATTGTGCTTCATTCTTAGAAGCTCTTGGACGGGATTTTTTTGAAGTTCAGAGAATATTAAAGGAGGCGTATAAAGATAATCCTTTCTTATTAATCGCTGCGGGTGGCGAGGATTTTAGAATACCAAATAAAATACCGAAGCATTGTAATGAAACGATTAATACCGCTGCTTTTTCTGAATAATTCTTTAATAATTTTATTATTATCTTTATGAGCCAATTCATCGATTTTTTTAGTGTCTGTAAATGCAAATAAATACATATTAAGTAAATTTTTTTTCTTCTCATATTGATCGATTTGAAAGAATTTTTCAAATATTTTATCTGATTTTTTAAACTGATTTCCAAGTTTTCTTTTTATGTAATTTTCATAGCTAATTTTTCCTTTTGAACCAGCAACTTTACCTGCAATATCACCACAAATTATTGAAGGAAGGATGCCTTCAAAATACGGTTTTAAATTTTGATTAGCAGCGTCCCCTGTAAAAATAACATTTCCATATCTTAATTTAGGAGTGGGATTTTTAATAGGAGCGGTTCCTGATCTATCTACAGTTTTAATGGCATTTCTTGTTTGTGAATAAATAATCTCTTCAACAAACTTATTAAAATGATTTTGTAAATTTTTTTCTCCTTTTGTACTTCCAATCCCAATATTTGCAGTAGTTGCAGATTTGGGAAATAAATAAGCATACGCCCGAGGAGCGAAATCTCCAAAATATATTTGCTCCACGTGGGGATTTTTTATCGATAAATTTTTCATTTCCCAACTATAAACATATGCTAATTTATTTGAATTTTTTTCCTCCACTCCTAAACTTTTCGCAACAGTTGATTCAGCACTATCTGCTGCGACAACAAAAGAGGGAATTATTGAGAGAGTTTTATTGTCTTTTTGAATAATTGCTTCATTCACATGATACTCTTTTGAGAATCTAAGATCGGATAGTTGGGTATTTAACATTACATTTACCCTCGCAGTTTTAGCTTTTTCCAATAACCAATTATCAAAATTTTCTCTTTCTAGAGACCATCCCTTATAAAAATTACCTTTTTGCAATAGTTCTATAGAGCCGTCTGAAAAAAACATACCATTTATTTTCCAGATCAATTGATTTTTAGGTATTCTAAAAGGCAATAGTGGAAAAAGATAAGATCCTACACCTTCAGCACAGGAAATTTGAGTGATTTTACTTTTCCTTTCTATTAGGATTGTATTAGCACCATTTAATGCTGCTGCTCTTGCAGCACTGGAACCAGCGGGGCCCCCACCAATTATTAATACATCACATTTTATTGCCATTTACTAAAACTTATATTGAATATTATTTTATTATTTCTCTGATTTATCAAAAATATTTTTTTACATTGTTTTAATGTTTTTTGCTGGAAGTGCCAATAAACCTATTCCTCTTTGTCTTGATTGACTGTACCAACGCATTATCAGGTATGCTCCATCAAATAGTAGCATCGCAATGAAAAAATAATAAGGAACAATTTCTAATATCACAAAAACGAAAATTGCAATTTTTAAAAGCCACCTTTGATCAAAAAAATATCTGACAAACTTATGCCAAAATTTGTTTGTTTTAAAGTATTTTTTATTGTAATCTATAACATCATTTCCTACCTCATCCAAAAGAGCGAATGGGGCAAAGAACAATAAAGGAAGAAGCATTAATTCAACACCTGCTAGAGCAATAATTGTTAATATAACAAAGAATCCAGCTAAATGTGCATGATTATCAACTTTCCCTTTAATAAAGACCCCACATAAAACTGCTAAAAGAATAGTGGCTGAAACTCTATCAATGAGCATTGTATATGCCCAGAGTACTCCAAGAATAGGTGCAACAGCTAAAGCTATTTTTGTATTGAATTGTTTTTCATCAAATGCATCATCAATATATTTAATTCCAGCACCCAAGATAGGAAAAGATAGCAGAATAAAATACATACTCATTTTAACAATCCCTCTCCAGTTTAATTCTTTCTTTGATAATATGATTTAAATTTTTTATAATAATTGAATCTTTTAAGTCTCCCATTCCTAGATTCAAACGATTGGTATCATAAATACATTTTTCGCAGCTAATTATGCAAGTGGATATATCTTTAAACACCTGCTTTTCATTTTGAACCAATCCCTCAATATTATTCATTTCTTCCATGTCTCCAATTTTGAAACCAGAGATTATATAATAAAGCCATAATACAAAAAATTCCTACAAAACACTAAAATAGTAGGTAGATTTTTACTTTTGTAGGAAATATGGAAAAAATTGATTTGAAGGATAAGAGAATTCTCTATCAATTAGATTTAGATTCACGACAACCATTAACCCAAATTGGAAAGAAAGTTGGTTTAAAAAAAGATGTTGTATCATACAGAATTAAAAAACTTCAGGATAAAGGAATCATAAGGAATTTTTATACAGTAATCGATGCATACAAATTGGGATATAATGTTTTTAGGTTTTATTTGAATTTTCAATATACCACTCAACAAATAAAAAAACAAATAATTGATTTTCTTGTTAAAACTAAATATACATGGGTTGTTAATTCAATTATTGGAAAATATGATCTAGTTGTATTACTTTGGTTGAAAAATATTAATGAATTCTATCATTTTTGGGAACAACTTTTGGATAAATATGGTGATTTTTTTGAAAAAAAAATTTTTTCTGTATATGTGAAGGCTTTTTCTTACCCACATTCTTATATTTTATTGGAAGAATTTAAAAAATCTGACAGGGATAAATATGAGATAGTTGGTGCTGGAAAAAAGATTGAAATTGATGATTTAGATTTCCATCTATTGAATGAAATTGTAGAAAATGCAAGAATTTCACTAATAGACCTTGCAGAGAAATTTAATTGCTCTTCACAAAAAATAAATTTTAGAATAAAAAATCTGATGAAATTAGGTATTGTTCAAGCCTTTCGAGTGGGAATTGATATTTCAAAATTAGGTTTTCAATTTTTTAAAGTTGATATTAATCTTAAAGAACATTCGCAAAGGAATCCAATAATTAATTATATAAAATATAATCCATATTTAACTTTCATAGGAACATCTGCGGGAGTTTCTGATCTGGAATTAGAATTTGATGTTGAAAATTCCATTAAATTGAATCAAATTATTGAAGATATTAACTCTAAATTTCCTGGAGCCCTTAGGAATCATAGTTATTTCACAGTTTCAGAAGTTCATAAAGTACGTTGTTTACCAGAGCTATAAATCATTATTTTTTGTTCTTTCTTTGGTTTGTCGTAAGTTCTTAAATTGATTCTTAATGGAAGACTTAAATAATAATTTTCTTCTCTGTAAAGTAAATCTTTTTTTTCTAGTGAATGTAAAATTGCTGCAATTTCAAAATCGGCTATATTAGAAAATTTACTTTGCAATTCCTGTATTGAAATAATATCAGTACATGCAAGAAAAACATCTCTCTCTTTTGCATTTAGACAATAGATTCGTATATTTTGAATATCTCTGTTATCATAAATCTTAAGAAAATTATAGCCATCTTCAAAATAAAATATATATTTATCAATTTCTAATCTGGAATTTAAACCTTTAACTAATCGATGATTCCGTTCTTTTTGCCAACTACTAATAAGTTGATTCCAGTCATGTTTTTTGATCTCTCGAACTCTCTTAAAATTGTAAAAATAGGATATTCCTCTTTTTAAAACTTCAAGGGGGAACATTAATTTATCAACTTTCGTAAACTCAAGGTTTTTAATATTAAATTTTTCAGGATAATTATGGATATAACTTCCAAATCCTATAATAAGTGGACTGATTTTAGGAGGATCAATATATTGTTTGAACAGATTAATTAATTTTTTTGTTTCATCGAAATCAATATTTTCCTCATTTGGATAATTTATAACAATATTATAATCATTTATTATGTTATATTCTTTGCAAAATTTTAGAGACGCTATATTATCAATTATACGAACGCCTTTATTTATTTTTATTAAATAATTTTTACTGAAGGTTTCTATTCCTGTTTGAATATGAGAACATCCTACTTCTTTCATTAATCTATAATCGTCACTGTTTAGTTGATTTGCGCGGGCTTCAACGTAAAAAGTAAAATCTCTATCTAAATTTTTAATTTCCTTTAGCAATATTTTAAAATTTTTTATAGGAAGATGATTATTAATAATTTGAAATCTTAATATTTGATATTTTTCTGATAAAATAACTAATTCTTTTATAAAATTTTCAACATTTTTTTCTCTATATTTTTTATTTTGTAATTTAACATTACAAAAAGTACACTTATTCCACCAACATCCTCTTGATAATTCAATTGGAAGTTTTCCATAATAGTCAAAAAATTGCTGTATTATAGAAGAAGAAGAAAATAATTCTCCAAAAAAACTATCATAGGAAAGTATTGGGAGATTATTTAAATCAAAATATTCTTCATTATCATTCCATTTAATTTGATTTTCTTTTCTAAAAATAAGACCTGGGATTTTTTGATAATTATTGAAATCTGTAGCTAGTAAATATAATGATTTTTCACCATCTCCAGAAATAATAAAATTTACATAATCAAACGATTCCAAGGTTATTACACCAAGATCACCATACGTTCTACTACCACCAAATATTACAATTTTTTCCGGATATAATTCTTTGATTTTTTTTGCTATAGCCAATGAAGGGAGAAATTGACCAAAATTTATAGTAAAACCAATAATATCATATGAGCTCCAGTCAATATTTTTAATTACCCAATTATAAAACAAGTCGGTTTGACAAAGATATTTATCAAATGAAAAAGTATCTGTACCTTCGCTTAGTGAATTTATTTTATTATTAAAGTATGTTTGGATATCATCTAATACATCATTCCAATGTTTTGGAAACACATATTTAGAAAATAGCATTTGTGCAGCATAAGAACCAAATGGACTAAAGATAAGTTTATTGTAGTTTGGTAATCCATAAAAATCGGCTGATTTAAGATATAGGTGTTTTGATATCACATTTATGTCAAATTCTTTAAGATATTTTTCTAAAAGAGCAAGCTGTATCGAAGGTATAGTAGTTTCTGCAAAAGGCATAGAAATAAGGATAATTTTCTTTTTTTCCGAGTGCATCAGTTGAATCGATTTAACAATATTAAAAATGCTTAAATACTTATTCTTTAACAATATTTTTTTATAATATAAAAATAATTGGACTGGAAATATTTTTACGGGATGGGTGTCCATCCAGTCCAACCAGTCCATCCTGCTGAAGTTGATAATGCGAAAGCAGTAACTACTACACAGCCTCTAATAATTTTTTCTTTCATTTTCCCTTTCACCACCATTTATTGTCACAACGTGACGTGATATACTTTTTCTGTCATGATTTAAATACTTATCGCGTGAAAATGTCGAAATGTAAAAACAATTATAATGAAGGATAATTACAGTATAACAGAATAATTTCTTTAAGCCACAATTCTAAAATGAGTTCTTGGTTTAGGTGGCAAACTTTAAAAAACCAATATTAAATGATAAAAAATCCTATCTAAACTAAATAATACTTGAAATTCTGATTTCTAAAAATATAAGGACTGTTTTTTAAAACTATAACCATTCGGCCTTCTTTAATTGCCTGTTCAGCAAGATCTAGACGTTTTGTATAAATCTTCTTATTCCCCTTTCTCCAACATAATAACAATTCTGACATTATAATCACAATGATAGATAAATATCACTTTCATTCCAAAAAACCATAAACTGGCGTCTTGTTACCTTATGGCCAGTATGTAAAAGATGTAGGTATGATGCTTCTGCATAAAGGCTTTCTAATTGCTGTTCAATTTCAGCCATTTTATCTCCTCAATACTACTTTTATTAGTTTTCTTTAAAAAGATTTATTGTACAAGTGTTACCCACGTTCTTTACACTTGTTACCAAAATAAAATTATTCTATAATAGCATTCTTAAAAAACTAGAATTTCACATCATGTTCATCTGATATTTCTCCGAATATCTCTTCAATCAGATCTTCCATACTTACCAACCCTAAAGTCTTACCATCTCGATTCTGAAGCAATGCAAGATGTGTTTTATTTCGTTTCATCTCCCGGAGAACATCATCGGCTTTCATACTCGAATCTATCTTTAATATCTTCCTCATGATCTTTTTTACTTTCAAGGATGTATCTTCAATAACGAGTGAATCCTTTACATGAACCATACCAACGATATCATCAAAATCTTTTTTATATGCTGGAAATCTGGAGAATCCTGTCTTGATCGATTTTTGTATTACATCCTCAACAGTATCATTCACATGTATAAATTCTACTTTATCTTTAGGAGTGTAAATCTCATATGCATGTGTTTCATCGAACTCAAAAACATCATTGACCATCTCCCGTTCATCCTTCTCTATTGTCCCTTCTTCTTCACCTAGTCTCATCATTGCCATTATCTCATGTTCTGTAACAGCAGTTTTTCGTTTCTTACCTCCAATAAGAGATATCAAGCCATTTGAGATATAATTTAAAAAAACGACAACTGGATGAAACAGTTTTGTAATTAGTGAAAGTGATTTAGCTACCCGCAATGCGAGGATTTCATTCTTAATTCCAAACGCTTTTGGAGTTGCTTCACTAAAGATAAGTATTAATAACATCATAATAACAGTTGCAATACCAATACCTATATTTCCAAAAATTGTAGTTGCAATAACTCCAGCAAGAATTGAAGCAAAAATGTTAACGATATTATTCCCGATAACAATAGCGCTTATTACATTATCAGGATGTTTCAACAGTTGTTCAAGAATTTTAGCTTTTTTATCTCCTTTTCGGGCTTTATCGATAATAACTGCTTTGTTTACTGAAATAAATGCCATCTCTGAACTTGAAAAAAATGCAGAAATAAATATGAGAAAAACTATAGTTAAAACGCCGAAAATTATCCAAATCATGATTTATATACGTCTCGCATGAATTTTTATAGGTTTATAACCTAATGTATTTTTAAAGTTATCTGTGATAAATAATGAAAAATTATTATTTTGCTTTGTCAATTTCATCCACTGCTTCTGGATTTGAAAGTGTCGAAATATCTCCAACATCTTTTCCAAGGGCTTTTGCTCTGATCACTCGGCGCATAATCTTTCCACTTCTGGTTTTTGGTACATCAGAGACAAACCATATCTCATCGGGACGAGCTATTTTACCCATTTCATGACCAACATGATTTCGAAGTTCATTACGAAGCTCATCACTTGGTTTTATATCCCCTTTTAATACAACATATCCTGTAATGGATTCACCTTTGAGATCATGTGGTTTACCAATAACTGCAGCCTCAGCAACATGTGGATGGCTTACAAGAGCGGATTCTACTTCAGAATTACCGATCCTATGTCCAGATACGTTGAGTACATCATCCGCTCTTCCCTGCACCCAGAAGTAACCATCATTATCTATTCTAGTTACATCACCAGCTAAATATATGTCCTTAAATTTACTCCAGTATGTATCTTGATATCGATCTGGATTCTTATAGATACCTCTGAGCATACCTGGCCAAGGATGGGTTAATACCAAGTTTCCTCCAGCGTCGTGAACAGGTGTTCCTTCTTCATTTAACACATCAGCAGATAGACCTGGCAATGGTTTTGTTGCAGATCCTGGTTTCAAAGGAGTAGTAGGAAGTGGTGATATCATTATATGCCCTGTCTCGGTTTGCCACCATGTGTCCATAATCTGACATTTTTCGCTACCAATATATTTATAATACCATATCCAAGCCTCAGGATTTATCGGTTCACCAACAGATCCAAGAAGCCTTAAGGAACTCATATCATGTTTCTTAACCCATTCCTCTCCATATTTCATAAATAAACGGATACTAGTAGGTGATGTATATAATATTGTTACATTGCATTTTTCAATCAAATTCCACCATCGGTCTGGCTGAGGATAATTAGGTGCACCTTCATAAATTACTGATGTTGCACCAAGAATTAAAGGAGCGTAAACGATATAACTATGACCAGTTATCCAACCACAGTCAGCAGCACACCACCAGATATCCTCATCTTTTAAATCAAAAACCCACTTAAGGGTTTGTGCTGTACCAACGGCATAACCACCATGTGCATGCATTATACCTTTTGGTTTACCAGTAGTGCCAGAAGTGTACAAAAAAAATAAAGGATCGTTTGCATCAAGTTTCTCTGTCTCATATTCTTTGGGCATCCTAAAAACTAGGTCTTGCCACCACACATCTCTCCCTGGATTCCAAGGGACAGGATCTCCTGTTCGCTTATATACTATTACATGCTTAACACTCGGAGCTTTTTCTAAAGCAACATCACTCTGTTCCTTAAGATATACCTTTCTTCCCCGTCGCCAAAAACTATCACAAGTGATAACAACTTTTGCTTCACAATCGTTTACTCTATCTCTAAATGCAAGAGCGCTAAAACCTGAGAATACAACCGAATGAATGGCACCAATCTTCGCACAAGCAAGCATAGCAATTGGAAGTTCTGGTAACATTGGTAAATAAATACCTATTCGATCGCCTTTCTTTATTCCTAATTTTTTCAATGCATTAGCTAGTTTATTGACTTCAATGTAGAGATCATTATAGGTATATTTTTTTACATCACCAGGTTCACCTTCAAAGATAAAAGCGACTTTATTTTTTCTCCAGGTTTTGACATGTTTATCTAAAGCATCATGAACGATATTGTATTTTGCTCCAACAAACCATTTTACCCAAGGAGGATTCCATTCGACAACTTTATTATATGGTTTATACCATTCGACAACGTCTTTTGAAACTTCTCCCCAGAACCATTCCCAATTTTCTGCTTTTTTGTGGAGATCTTCAAGATTTTTAATATTGTGTTTGTCCATCCACCGTTTTACATTTGTTTGTTTTATAAATTCTTCAGATGGTTTAAAAACACGTTTTTCATCCAATAATACTGATATATTTTCATCCGGCATATTTACCAAATCCGCCTATGGTTAGATTATTTTAAATTTTTTATCTCCCATATGTTGATTGTGTTATATAAACCCACATAAAGAATGCCCAAAAATACATAATTTTTCAAGGATCTTTTATCTTATGCGAGAGGTTGCCGGAATAGATTTTTAGTATAAGTAATTTTGCATAATTATTCTCATGATTTTGGTCTAATAATATGATAAAAATAGCTGAAATTTTTTACAATTTTTTATTTCTCATTAAAGTTTACTCTAAATTAAAAGATTAAAAATAGCGAATTAGAAGCATTATGAATAATAATACTTCTGTTATTTCGAAAGAGATATCTCAATTGATGAGACGTTTGACGATCTTCCTTCTTCGTTTGTGATAGATTCTGTTCCTATTTTTATTTCTTTGATTTTTGCATCTGTCACAAATCGGTTTCTTGTGATTTCTGCTGCATCTACCGCTCGACTAATGGCTCTACCTCTAGCTTTTATAACTACTTCTGTTGAGCCGCTATTAAACTGTGTTACTACTGCTAGTACATAGCTCATTGGCGGCTTGTTTCCAATATATATGACGTTCTCTTCGCGAGGTTCTTCTTTTGCTGTCATAAACTTATACCTCCCTGTTGATTCATTGTTTAGGTGCCCTACTATCACTGTAATCGTTTATAAACATTTCGTATTTTCTTATCTTATTTTTCATATTTTTTTATCAATTTTATTAGCTTATATATTACATCTTCTGGATTATTTCCTAAAAAACGTATCATAGGTTCTTTTCCAATTCCACCAGTGTCAAATATAATATCAGGAACATAACCAAGTTTTGATATCGTATATTTCGTACCCCATTCCATGGTTGATACAACATTAGATGGTTCATTTTGTCTATTAAAGGAACCGATACTCAGATTTGTTTTTTTGCATAATTCTAATAATTCTTTTGAATAGCGAATATTTAACGCAGATCGAATATTATCATCAATTGACATAACTGCAAGGACGATAGATGCCACATGTTGTGATGATCCAAAATCTATATTTCCACATAGTTTTGCTTTATTTTTAGTTTTAGTAATCCTTCCATTTATGGCACAGATATCTTGGAATTTTTGTGCTTTTTTAACTGCATATACAAAATTCGTTCCTACCTCAGGAACAAAGTTGGATGGTAAAATTGACAATAGTTTTTGTATAGCATTTTTTAATTCAAACCACACATCAAAATACTCATTATTTTCATAAGAATTTGGTATATTGATATTACAAAGGTGATTTAAAACATCTGATCCTTTACCAGGTTTATAACCTTGTTTTATCATATCCCATACAATATATTTTGATTTTTTAACCGCATCAATAGGATTTTCTCCTAAAGCAATTAAACCAGTTATCAAAGCAGATAAAGAGCAGCCGGATCCATGGGCTTTTTTGTTTGAAATACGTGGGAGACTATGCTCATAAAAATCCTTTCCATCATACAGAATATCAATTGCTTTTTTATTAGATAGGTGACCTCCTTTGATAAGTACATATTTTGGACCGTAAGAAAAAAGTTTTTTACAATTCTTTTTAACGTCTTCAAGTGAGCGAATTTTTACCTTTGTAAGATTTTCGGATTCTGGAATATTAGCTGTCAACATAAGAGCTTTTGGTAACAGATTCTTTTTCAGAGAACTAACAAATGTTTTTTGAGATAACTGGTCTCCACTTGTAGCAATCATAACTGGATCTACTACAGGAGTTAATTTATATTGTTTTAATTTTCTTACAACGCAATTAATTATTTCCCCATCATACAGCATACCAGTTTTTACCGCATTTATATTAAAATCTTCAAACAAAATATCAATCTGTTTTTCGATTATCTCAACTGGTAATTTATGAATTGTTGTTACTTTTTGAGTATTCTGAGAAGTTATACAAGTTATCACCGTTGTACCATGTAATCCAAGAAAAGAAAAAGATTTTAAATCTGCCTGAATTCCAGCTCCACTTGAAGGATCAGATCCTGCGATACTAAGTCCAACTTTCTTATTCATTTAGAATTCATATACTTGTTAAGATTTATATTCGTTACTTTCTCAAAAAAATAATAATTATGTGCATTATTTGTACTAAAAAATATTATTTTTCTTGCACATAGGGGATAAGATTACCATCGTCTTGCTCTTCAAATAATGGTATTTGTTTTGGTGTAGATTTTGGTTCATTATATATTATCTTATTTCGTGCTATCATTAAATTTCCCTCCTTGTTTTTCAGATTTGTTAGCGAGCCTTTTTAGAAAAATTGTAATTATGTTCGCTATTAATTATTTCTCTCCAGACTTTTATTGTAATTATGAGTTTAGTACATATACTTTATTATTTTTTATAACATTATTATTTATAGAAAAAAGTTTTTGGGAAAAAAGAAGGAAGGCTGGTCTCACTAGGAGGGATGGGATGCAATCAAAAACTACCAGCTCAATTCCTTCCGAACGCCATAAATTAAACAATATTTTAAGTAGCTTTTTCGCAGATGAATATGCAAGTATATATGCAGGTGAACATAATGTGATTATATTTTTAAGGAGAAAATAAGGAATTTTCAATATAATTGATAGTAAAGATTTTTCGTTAGGTTTATAATCTATGCTCTTTTACTTCACATCTGGGGAAATCATATATAATTTAATTATTTGGTGTTTATAATGGAAATAATCGAAAATTGTGTAGGAAAGCAATTATTATTATTAGGAAATGAAGCTATAACAAGAGGGGCTCTTGAAGCAGGTATAAATGTAGCAACAGCCTATCCAGGGACACCCTCTTCTGAAATAGCAGATACTTTTTCACAAATTGCTCAATTTTTTATAAAACAAAATAAAGATCCTGATTTTTATTTTGAATATTCAACAAATGAAAAAGTTGCATTAGAAATTTCTATTGCTGCTTCATTATGTGGTTTAAGAACAATTACCTGTATGAAACATGTTGGGCTTAACGTAGCAAGCGATGCTTTGATGACGTATCTTTACTTGGGTTCCAAAGGTGGGCACATTATTGTTTCAGCAGATGATCCTTATTGCCACTCTTCCCAGAATGAACAGGATAATAGATACTATGCCTTGTTTAGTAATGCACCTATGCTAGAACCTTCAACTCCTGAGGAAGCAAAAGAAATGACCAGGATTGGATTTGACATATCTGAAGAATTGCAACTTCCTATATTGCTTAGAACAACTACAAGATTAAATCATTCAAGAGGCCCTGTTACTCTAAATAAACTGAATGAACATCATATACAGGGGAATTTTAAAAAAGATACGTTATTGGCTCATGAATCTGTCACAGCACGAATAAAGCATCCTATTTTATTAAGAAAAATGAAAAAAGCGGAAAAGATATCCGAAAAATCGCAATTTAACGCTATTTTTAATATTGGAAAACCAACTGACATAGGTATTGTTTCATCAGGAGTTTCAGTTAATTATGTTAAAGAAATTGCAGAAATCTTGAAACTTAATGTGAAAGTTTTAAAACTAGGAATGACCCATCCAATGCCACGGAACATTTGTGAACAATTTATTAATTCATGTAAAGCCATAATTGTAGTAGAAGAACTTGAACCAATCCTAGAGCAGCAATTCAAAATGTTTGCCTATGATATAAACTCCGATGTAAAAATATATGGTAAAACCACAGGACATTTTTCCAGACTATATGAATATACACCAGATATTGTCTTAAATGTATTTTTAAAAATTTTCAATGCTAATAATCCGTTACCAAAGCCTTCAAAATCAAAATTAAAATTACTTGATCGATTTCCTATACTCTGCCCTGGGTGCCCACATAGAGCTACATACTATGCGGTCAAAAAAGCTGCACCGAAAGGAACCATTTATTCAAATGATATAGGTTGCTATATTCTAGGTAAAACACCACCACTAGAGATGGCTGATGTTTTGTTATGTATGGGTTCAAATGCAGGTCTTGCATGTGGACTTGCTGTTTCTACCCAACAAAAAATTCTTTCCTTTATGGGAGACTCTACATTTTTCCATTCTGGTATTCCACCGATTGTCGATGCTGTACACCATAATCATGATATAGTTATTACAATACTTGATAATCGAACTACTGCAATGACTGGACACCAACCACATCCAGGAACTGAATATGATGGCATGGGTAGACCTGTTAAATTTATTAAAATCGAGGATGTCATCAAAGGCTTAGGTATAGAAAATATTGAAATTGTTAATCCTAACAAGATTAAGGAAACAATATCTGCCTTTAAGAGAGCTTTAAATTTTCAAGGACCATCAGTTGTGGTAAGTAAAGCACCTTGTATCCTTTTAGATCTTCAGAAAAAAAGAAAATCTAGAAAGACTCGATCTTTTTATATTATTAATCAAGAAAGGTGTAATTTATGTAAAATATGTATTGAACAATTTGGATGCCCGGCATTTTATTTTACCGAAAACGGTACTATAGATATTGATAAGGAGCAGTGTAATGGCTGTGGAAATTGTGTTGATGTTTGCCCAAATAATGCCATACCTGATAAGGAGTGTAACAAATGGATGGTAAAACAAATATCGTATTAACAGGAGTTGGAGGTCAAGGTATTATAACAGCTGCCAATATTCTAGGGAAAGCAGCATTAAAAGAAAAAATAAACGTTTACATTTCTGAAATACATGGATTGTCCCAACGAGGTGGAACTGTTTGCTGTACTGTTAGAATGGGAAATGTTTCATCTCCAATGATTGTAACGGGTTCAGCTGATGTTATCCTTGGTCTAGAACCGATAGAAACTTTACGTTATATAACTTATGCAAATAAAAAAACAAAAGTTATTACTGATATTAATCCAATTATTCCTTTTACAATTGCTAAAAATCCTGAAAAATATCCTAATCTAGATGACATATTTATGGAAATACATAACAATGCTGTTTTCTATAAACTCGACGCGTTGACCGCCGCAAAAAAATCAGGATCTTCTATTTCAAAGAATATAGTGATGTTAGGGGCTCTTTCAGCAACTGATATTCTACCGTTTAATTCTAAGATACTTTTAGAAATAATTCTTGAGATTAGTCCTGAATTATATAAGGATATAAATGAAAGGGCTTTTAGCAGTGGAATGAAAATCATGAAAAATATAAGAGGGGGGGCAAATTTTAAATAAAAAATTCATTTTCATATCGTATTACTTTAACATTTTAATCCATGCTTTATAGAACATTTATTTTATAACCATTAGAAACTATTTTAATTCAAAAATCGTTTTATCAGTGGATTGTGTTATAAATGCCAAAAACAGTTATTAAAAAAGATGGAAAAAAAGAGGGTTTTATTAAGGAAAAGATTGTCGTAAGTACTGTAAAATCTGGTGCCCCCCTACATGTAGCACGTAATATCGCTAATAAGATTGAGAAACATCCTAAAGAGGAAATTAAGACTAGCGAGATTAGGAAAAGTGTGTTAGATGAATTAATATTGCATAATCCCGAATTACCTAAACGATGGCTCAATTATGATAAAAGTGTAAAAAGATTATATAAACATATGTACTGAAAAAAATTATTTTTACAGCAAAAAAAGATTGGTTTTTAAAAGAAAAAGATATTATAATATTATGAATTAGGAGGTAACTATGGCCTTTACAGTTAGTTGGTTTGATGTAGAATTAATAATTAGAATATTTATTTCAGTAGGATTGGGAGCATTGGTAGGTTTTGAGCGTGAAATCACACATAAACCTGCAGGTCTTAGAACCCATATTTTTGTTTGCATGGGTGCTTGTCTATTTACAATTTCGTCCTTTTTCATACAACCTGAGGGTTCATCTGGCACATTTGATAACGCTAGAATTGCAGCAGGCATTGTTGCTGGTATCAGTTTTATAGGAGCAGGAAGTATCATAGCAAGTAAAGGGGATGTTAGAGGATTAACTACTGCTGCAAGTCTTTGGGTAATGGCTGCCATTGGAATAATGATTGGACTTGGAAATTATTTACTACCTATAGTTGCCACAATAATCGCGTTCGTTGTTCTACACTTTAGAAGGATGGAAAAGAAAAACATCGAATGAGTGTTGATGAAAATCTGGAAAATAGTTTAAACGGGATAAATGTAATAGAAGTAAACGATTTGTCTTAGGAGAATGATTTATTAAATATAACAAATGTTACAAAAAGTTTTTATACTAATTGTGCATATTTATTATTATAATGGGGGTCTAGACAAAAAGAATTGATTTTTAAAAAAATCTTTTTACGTCTTTCCTCCTTTCCTCACCTAGACCCCCCTATAACCTCCCTAAATAAGATGATTGGTTTTATAAAATATTAACTGTTATAAGAGCGATAATAAAGAAGGAATGTATATGGCCATAGGTTTTGTTTTGATTTGTGCTGAACCTACTCATGAACATGATATATTTCATAAACTTTCAAATTTACCAGAAATTGTTGAATTACATCCACTCTTTGGTGAATATGATCTTATTGCAAAAATCGAAGCAGAGAATTTTGATATTTTAGGAACTATTATAATTAATAAAATCAGATCAATTAAGGGGGTCTCATTTACTACAACATTTATTGAGACTAAGTTTTAGAAAAAATAAAAGATATTCTTAACTTATAGTCATTATTATTTTTTAGTTGTTCTAATTTCATGATTTTCGGAAAGACCGCCAAACATATTTAGTCCCTTCAGCATCTCTTCAAAATCATGAGAAAATTTCATAATGTCTTTTGGTGCAAACTCTTTGTTATGTTTCATTACGATTTCCTCCTACTTTACCTATCATTATAATTATTTGTACTCTTTCTATTTATATTTTCTGTTGTTTTAATCAATTTTTTACCGTTTTAAAAATACGAGGACTTTAAAATGAGCTGAAATAAAATTATTGAATTTTTACACTAAATTCTTATATTTCCTTTTCAAAGAAAAGCTTGCAAAAGGATATAATATACTTCTGTAAAACGAAAGATTATATGATTTATATAAGAGATTTATATGTTCTTTCTTATCATATTTTTTTCCTAAATAAATAAGAATTTTACCATACTCCTTAAATTTTTCTGCATAATATCGATTCACTACAGAAGCTTTTAAGTAATCAGAAAATCTCTTTTTTATTAATTTTTTATAAGATTTTTCTTCGATAATACTTTTCGCTGCGAGATATCCAGACACTAAGGCATATCTCATACCAAAACCCCAAAGGAGATCCTGCATACCAGCTGCCTCACCCGTAAAAAGTTTATTATCTTCTTGAAGTTTTCTTTTCAAAAGAAATGAACCAATTCCTCCAACATTTTGTTGATTTTTTATGTTTAAATCTACTGTCCTATTAAAATACTCAAATGTATTGTTAAAATATGTTTTTAAATTACTAGCTTCATAAAAACTAACTGTACACATACATCCATAGCCTTTATTAACTATCAAATAAGAATATCCCTTATACGATGTTTTGTTATTTACAAGTGCTATAGCAATGTCATCCATCTCTGTTTCAAAGATAATTCCAAAAGCATTAGCAGTTATTTTATTTTTTATGGGGCCTGTTGAAATTATGTCAATATCTTTTGGGTTTCTATCAGAATTGAAATGAATGATCGCTCCAGCTTCAATCACCTGATTCTTTAATCCTTGGTCCAAACTATTTTCAATAATTCCTCTCTTAACTAAATAAAAGATTGGTTTTTCAGAAACAATTTTTATCTTGTCTTCACCATCTGTCAAATACATTGTTTTAACGGGATTGCAATCAAAATTAATTTTAATATTCATAGATTTTAATTCATCTAAAATATCTAATTTGGATGTCCAATTTTCTAATCCTTCAAGGTCCCCTTTAAATCTACTTCCGCAATCCTTTCTTTTTTCAAAAATTTCAACATTGTAACCGGTTTTTACAAGATTCAATGCAGCAGTTAGACCTGATAATCCGGCACCCAATATCTTTATGTTTTGCATTTTGACCATTTAACTAATTTTTAATTATTTAAAGGTTATTAAGGAATTTTGTCGACAAAATTCTTTTTTAACCATGTGTTATATGAGTATTAATTCATAAGATTGACTGATTATAGTTAATTTATAAGGTTTGTCGAAAAATTATTTAGCAAATTATGGGTTGTATTTTTTAAAATGAAAAAACAAATCAGAATTCTTGGAATTGATGATTCCCCATTTACGTTTAATGATAAATATTGTACAGTTATAGGTGCAGTAATGAGGGGAGGAGAATATTTAGAATGCATTTTAAGTGACCGAATAGCAATAGATGGTAGCGAATCCACGCATATATGTAAAAAAATGATACAAAATACAAAATATAGGGAACAATTAAAAGTAATAATGCTTGATGGAGTGGCTTTAGGCGGATTCAATATAGTTAATATTCATGAATTATATGAATCTACAAACCTTCCGATAATTACAATCACGAGAGATAAACCCGATTTTGACAAAATAAAACTTGCTTTACAGAAGAATTTTAATGATTGGGAAGAACGATGGAGGATTTTAAAAAGAGGGGAAATGCATACAATAAAAACACATCATAACCCCATTTATGTAAAATGTGTTGGTATTGCTATTGAAAGCGCAAAAGAAATAATAAATCTATCTACGATACGAGGTGTAATTCCTGAACCAATACGAGTAGCTCATATAATAGCATCTGGAATTACAAGAGGAGAATCTTATGGAAAAGCCTAAAGCTCTAGTAGATAATAATAAATGCCTGGCCTGTGGCGGATGCATCTCTATTTGTCCTAAAGATGCAATCATTATGATCACAAACAAAGCATCAGTGAATAAAAAGGAATGTATTAGCTGTAATATATGTATCAATGCCTGTCCAATTGGAGCAATTACTTGGGAGGTAATTAAATGAATTACGATGTAGCGGTAGTTGGTGGAGGACCAGCAGGAAGTACTACCGCACGATATGCTGCAGAATCTGGTGCAAAAGTAATTATTCTGGATAGAAGACCAGCAATAGGTATCCCAGTCTTATGTGCTGAGGGAGTCAGTAAAGATATAGATAAATATAATCTTGTTACCGGTAAAAACTGGATGGCTGCGAGTATGGATGGTGCACGAATTTTTTCTCCAGACGGAACAGTGGTAAAATTTGCTGCAGAAATAGCAGGTGCTGAAACAGGATATGTCTTAAATCGTGAAATATTTGATAAGGAATTGGCGAAAAGTGCTGTTAAACAAGGGGCAGAAATCCAATTAAATACAAATGTAATTGGTTTATTAACAAAGAATGGAAAGATTAATGGTGTTAGAACAAAACATTTTGACGATGAGTCTGAGATAAAAGCTGATATTGTTGTTGGTGCGGATGGTGTAGAATCAAAGATCGGTAAATGGGCTGGAATTAATACAACTTTGAAACCACATGATCTGGAAACATGTGTTCAATACACCTTATCAAACATAGATGTTGAAGAAGGTTACTGTAATTTCTATCTTGGTAAAAAGATTGCACCTGGGGGTTATGTATGGGTATTTCCAAAAGGTAAGGATATTGCCAATGTGGGTATTGGAATATTAGCAAGTTTAAGTAAACCTGGTATGCCACTACAACTTTTAGATAAATTTATTGATTCTCATCCTGAATTAAAAAAAGGGGAACCTCTCCGTTTTCTTGCTGGTGCAGTACCTGTTGCAGAACCAATTAAATCTGTAATGGATAATCTAATTCTAGTCGGAGATGCAGCACGACAAGTAGATCCTATAACAGGAGGGGGTATTATGGCTTCTATAGAAGCTGGAAATATTGCTGGAGAAATAATTGGAGAAGCAGTAAAAAAGCAAAGATTTGACAAGGAAATGCTACTACCTTATGAAGAAAAACTAGAAATAACACTCTATAGGAAATTAAAGAGAAATTACAAGGTAAAAGAAATTTTACTTGGAATGGACGATAAAACACTCAATATGCTTGCAGATTCGCTCAAAGATTACAAATTTGATGAACTTAGTACACTCAGTCTTATAAGAGTGTTAGTTTCTAAGCATCCATCACTACTCATAAAATTAAAACCACTAATGAAGATTTCTAAAATGTAGGAGATATAAATCATGAACTGGGGAATTGTTTGTAAAAAAAATGTTAAAAAAGCTATCTCACTTGCAATGAATGTTAATGACTTTTTAGCTGAAAATGGTAAAGTTTTTGCTGAAAAAAGTTTTGCAAAAGCCTCAGATTTAAAAGGATACACCTTAAAAGAAATCAATGAAAAAGTTGATATTGTCGTAACGGTAGGTGGAGATGGAACAATTCTCATGACTCTTGAGGAAGTTGATAAACCCATATTTTCAATAAATTCTGGGGGAATGGGATTTCTTGCAGAAGTTGAATCGAAATATGCAATAGAGGGATTACAAAGGGTAATAGATGGCAACTACAATATTGAAGAAAGGGCAAAATTAAAAATAATTTTAGATGGTGATAGACTTACCGATGCTACTAATGAAGTTACAGTGCAGTCAGATAGGATTGCAAAAATTCTCTACTTAAAAATATTTGTGGATGATGATTTGATAGAAACAATGGGAGCGGATGGTATAATCGTTGCAACTCCAACAGGTTCAACAAGCTACTCGCTAAGTGTTGGGGGCCCAATAATGGATCCAACAGTTAATGCTATGATTATCGCACCTCTTGCCCCCTTTAAGTTATCTGCTCGTCCCTGGATTATTCCTTTAGAAAAGAATGTTAGAATGAGACTATTAGCTAAAAGCAAGGAAACCAAACTTGTTATTGATGGAAGAGTTACAAAGGCAGTAAACCATGAAAGTGACATTGTTGTAACTGGTTCAGAAAATAAAGCTCGATTTATAAGATTTGGCGAAAGTTTTTACCAAATGGTTCGATTAAAACTGATAAGATAAAAATGGATATTTTTCGAAGAAAGAAAAAACTTAGTTATGCACCAGTTAAATGGAAAATAAAAAGAGATTGTTTGGATCTTATTCTAGAATGTGCTAAATCAAATTATCCAAATGAATTTGGTGGACTTCTGAGAGTAGATAATTCATCAAAACATACAATAATTGAAGTAATAATCTTACCAGGTACTATATCTGGTGATTCTCATGCAATATTCAAGTTGCATATGTTACCAATAGATTTTAGTATCGTTGGTACAGTTCATAGTCATCCATCACCAAGTGCACAACCTTCAAAGGCGGATTTGGCACTTTTTAATGATTATGGAAAAATACATATTATTACCGCAAAACCATTTAACGAAAATTCATGGAAAACTTATGATCATTCAGGTATGGAAATAAAAGTTACAATAGTTTAAAAAAGATTTTATACAAAAGGTGTCTATCAAGAGTGGAGAGATATGGCTGTTTCACCTATAGATGTTGTTATTTTTGCTCCATTAGCTCCTTTGTTTGGTTTATTGATTTTTTGGTTTATTCAATTGTTATTTATTGAAAGTCAAAAATTTCTACTTTCAAAAATATGGAAAGAACATAAACCTTTGTGCAGATTTACAAATTTTCTAGGTATATTTTATCAGACAATATGTCATGCTTTAGGATATACTGTTACTAGAAGTGGTATATCAAACTTTTTTGTAAGTGTTGATTATGGTAAAGTAACACCAAAAAAGGAGAGAATGGGAATATTTGAATGGATGTCAAACTCCTTTTTATTCATAGGTCCTTTCTTTTTTCCTGCACTTTTACTTCTCATTTGTTTTTTTTTGATAGTTGGTATCGACTTTGATTTTTCACAATCAGTACAATATACTTTTGCAGAAGGTATGATAAACTTTGGAACTAATCTTTATATTTTCTCTGAAAGTCTTTTTAATTTCTTGATAAACATTGATTTGTTGCATCCTGTACATTTGGGATTCTTGATTCTTTTGATATTCCTTGGAATGGGTATACGTCCAAGTTATATCGGCGAAATGAAAAAGGAAAAAGTTGATATGATATATGATTTGAGAAACATAAAATCCCATATATTGCATAAACCAATTTATCTGTTTATTTTGTTTCTAATAATATACGTATTCTTCTACATATCATTTCTTCTACAGAATAATTGGTATGTGCTCTTGTTTTCAATATTTGGATGGTTGTCAATTACTGCCATTATTTCGCTATTAACTGCACATGTGATTATTCTACTTATTAAAACATTAGATGATATTCCTTCTTACTGGAAATTATTACCATATCTGACAATCCCCATTTCTTATATTATAATGCGGATTATATTTCTATACTATGTGATTGATTTTTCAAATAGTGTTTCTATTTTTGTAATGATATTTTCAACAGTTATAGTAATCCTTCTTTTATTAAGATATAAGACCAATAAATTTAAATCCACAACGAAGATGAAGCAATTGAGGGTTGAGGATGGACCAAAGCGATCTATTAGAAAATGAACAGGTTGAGAAAATTCTATCTCCGCATCCACTTTCCTTTATAAGGTTACAGTCTCTTTGTTTATTTTTGATAATTTGGGGTGTTTTATTAGGATGGTTAGTCAATTTTTCAGAGTATAAAGATTTGTTTAGTACGAATCCTTGGTTTCCACTGTTAGCATGGGGACTTGTATTATTAGTAGTAGGTGTCATTGCATCATTAACAACTATCCAATGGAGTATTTTTTTCCTTTATCTTGGTGTTTTTGCAGGAGGATTGGGCCTAATATTTACCCAAGGTTGGCTAGATGATTCAGGAGTTTTTATTCCATTTTATTCTGTTGCTATTTCAATTATAGGTTTTTTAATTGTTGAATTGTATCGTAGATCACATAAATATATCGTATCTAACCTGCGAGTAATCTTTAGAGGAGGAGTAATAACAAAAAGAGAAAGAACTCTTAGATATGATAAAATAACTGATATTGATGCAAAACAAGCAATATTAGGTCAAATTTTTGGTTTTGGTACAATCATTCCAATTAGTCAGTCAGGGTTTGGTCTGGGTAGTGACCAAGCATTTGCCGCAGGTGGAGTTGAGTTGGGTGCAAAAAAAGCAAGATTTCTAGGATTATTTGGCGGTGGAAAAGAAGTACAAACCCCAAGAGCAAGAAGTTATTATGAATTACATGGAGTTCACCCTTATAAAGAGATTAAACTTTTAATTGAAAATATGGTACAAGGTCATGTAATAACTCCCTATCAGAAAGAACAAGTTACTTTCCAAAAAGAACAGGTAGACGTGCAAAAACAAATGAGAGATCTTCTCAAAAAACAAATTGATACGAATGAAGATCAGGAAGAAAGCGAAGCGCAATCATAGATAGTTATATTTATAATCCCGTTTTTATTTTCTAAAAAAATTATGGTTCCAAAAAAGGTATTTTTCACTAAGGGAGTTGGAAAACACAAACATGAATTGCAAGCTTTTGAATTAGCTTTGCGTAGTGCAGGTATCGAAAAAAGTAACTTAGTGAGTGTATCTAGTATTATTCCACCAAATTGTAAAATTGTAACCCATGAAAAAGGAGTAGAACTGCTTAAACCAGGTCAAATAACATATTGTGTAATGTCTCGGAATAGCACAAATGAGCCAAATCGATTGATTGGTGCTGCGATAGGGGCTGCTACACCGCGAGAAATAAATTCATATGGATATATTTCAGAATATCATAGCTTTGGGGAAGTCAATAAAAAAATTGGTGATCATGCAGAAGATCTTGCAGCAACAATGCTTGCTATGACGCTTGGTGTTGAATTTGACCCAGATAAGGCATGGGATGAAAGAAAACAAGAATATAAAATGAGTGGGAGATTTGTCAGAACGCAAAGCGTCGCACAAACAGCACGAGGAGATAAAAATGGCCTTTGGACAACAGTATTAGCTGCAGCTGTATTTTTGGAGGAGTAAATTGTTGTTATGAAAAAAAGCAGATTTTTACAAAAAACAAGGATTTATCCAAACATGCCCAAGCATCCAAATACAAGCATTTTAGATTTAGTTAAGTATTATTCTGATTCAGGAGCATATAATGGAGGAAGACTTGCAGAAGCATGTCAAATATATAAAAAAATGATTGAGGGAGACGCTACTATTTGTCTTACTTTAGCTGGTGCATTAACTCCAGCTGGATTAGGTGGATTAATCTGTCAATTGATAAAAAATGGTCTGATAGATTTTATTATCTCCACAGGTGCAAATTTGTATCATGATATCCATTTTGCTCTTGATCTTCCTGTTCATCAGGGGGATTTTCGAGCCAATGATGTAGATTTGTTAAAAGAGAAGATAGTCCGAATATATGATATTTTTTTACCAGAGGAAACATTGCTAAAAACAGATGAGTTTGTTCAAAAAGCAAGTAAAGATTTTAAACCTAATAAACCAGTTTCATCAGCATCTTTTCATCATCATCTTGGAGAAAAATTAAATACAAAAGGAATAAATCCCGATTATTCTGTGCTTGCTACGGCTGCAAAAGCTGACGTGCCAATATATACACCTTCACCAGGTGATTCCTCAATAGGTATGAATCTTGCGTTGCTAAAAATTATAAATAATAAAATTGTTATTGATACAGATTTAGATATTTTAGAAACTACGGCAATAATATTTGCAAGTGAAAAAACAGGAGCTGTAGAATTAGGCGGTGGAGCTCCTAAGAACTTCTATATGCAGACCCAACCAATGTTGAATCAGATTATGGATATTGAAAAGGGAGGGCACGATTATTTTATTCAAATAACCTCCGATGCTCCTCATTGGGGAGGATTATCTGGAGCAACACCATCAGAAGCAATTTCCTGGAAAAAGATTAAGCCAAAGGATGTCGGAAACGATGTTGTTGTTTATTGTGATGTATCAATTGCTGCTCCTATTATTTTTTCATATATTTTATCAAAAAAATGTACAAGAAAATTAAAAAAATTATATTCAAAAAAAGAGGAGTATTTAAAACATCTAAAAGTTACATATAGTGCCTGATTTTTTAGATAAAGGAGTTATTGGTTCATACTAATGTTTTAAAAAGAGTTTTATATGTCTATTTTCGTTAACCTAATATGCAAAGGGGATTTACAATGATAGAAGAATTCACAAAATGGTTTGAAGATCTTAGAATAGAAGATGTTCCATCGGTTGGAGGGAAAAATGCATCATTAGGAGAAATGATTAGAAATCTTGGTGAAAAAGGGGTTAATGTTCCCTCTGGTTTTGCGATAACGGCTTATGCATACAAACATATGATAGAAAAAGCAGGAATTGATGTTAAAATCAGAGATACACTCTCAGATCTCGACACCCACGATGTGAAAAATCTTGCAGAAAGAGGGAAAAAAATAAGGGAGATTATTAAAAGTACTCCTATACCTCCAAAATTGGAAGAAGATATCCGGATTAATTATCGAAAAATGGAGAAACGTTATGGTAAAAATACAGATGTTGCTGTAAGAAGTAGTGCAACTGCAGAGGATCTACCTGATGCAAGTTTTGCCGGACAACAAGAAACTTATTTAAATGTTAGAGGGGAAGATGAACTTATAGAGAAGGTAAGAGATTGTTTTGCTTCTTTATTTACGAATAGAGCGATTTCATATAGAGTGGATAAGGGATTTGATCATTTTGATGTATACTTATCGGTTGGAGTTCAAAAGATGGTGCGTTCTGATCTTGCATCGTCAGGGGTAATGTTTTCTATTGATACAGAGAGTGGTTTTCAGGATGCTGTATACATTACTGGAGCATATGGTCTTGGAGAAAATGTTGTACAAGGTGCAGTAAATCCNNCCAGACCAATTTTATGTTTTTAAACCAACATTAAAGGATGGATTTAAGCCAATACTTGAGAAAAAAATTGGCACCAAAGAGAAACGAATGGTATATGGGGAACACGGAACAGAACAACAACAAGTTAGTGAAGAAGATAAAAGAAAATTTGTCATTGATGATGATGAAATACTGACACTTGCGAAATGGGCAAATATTATTGAGGAACACTATCAAAAACCAATGGATATAGAATGGGCAAAAGATGGTAAAACTTGTGGATTGTTTATTGTACAAGCACGACCTGAAACTGTTCATTCTCAAAAAGATATAGCAACATTAAAAACTTATATATTAGAAGAAAAAGGAAAATTGCTTGTTGAGGGAGAAGCTGTTGGTAGTAAAATTGGTCAAGGAGAAGCTAATATAATTGAAGATGCAAAAGACATTAGTAAGTTTAAAAAGGGAGAAGTTCTAGTTACAGATATGACGGACCCTGATTGGGAACCCATCATGAAAATAGCAGGTGCAATTGTAACCAACAGAGGTGGTCGAACATGCCATGCTGCAATTATCTCAAGAGAATTAGGAATTCCTTGCGTTATCGGTACGGGGGATGGAACTACAAAAATAAAAATTGGATCTAAAGTAACTGTTGATTGTTCTGAAGGCGTTGGAAGAATATATGGAGGTTTATTAAAATTTAGAGTTGATGAATTAAAACTTGATGAAATTCCAGAGACAAAAACACAAATTATGATGAATGTAGGTGTCCCTGAAAAGGCATTTCAGCAGGGGCAAATTCCAAATAACGGTGTCGGTCTTGCAAGAGAAGAATTTATTATTAATTCTCATATAGGCATTCATCCTCTAGCTCTTCTTGACTACAATCAGTTAAAAGAAAAAGCAAAAAATGATGTTAAAATTGCAGAAGTTATTCAAAAGATCGATGAGATAAGTATTGGTTATGAAAATAAGATAGAATTTTTTGTTGATAACTTAGCGAGAGGAATCGCAAAGATCGCAGCTGGGTTTTATCCAAATGAGGTGATTGTGCGAATGTCAGATTTTAAAACGAATGAGTATGCAAATCTTGTCGGAGGTTATCTCTATGAACCCGAAGAACATAATCCTATGATAGGATGGAGAGGGGCTTCTAGATATTACGATGAAAAATTTAAACCAGCATATGGATTAGAATGCAAAGCAATAAAAAAAGTTAGAGACGAAATGGGACTATCTAATGTAAAACCTATGATTCCGTTCTGTAGAACTCCTGAAGAAGGACGCAAGGTTATTGAAATTATGAATGAATATGGTTTAAAACAAGGAGAAAATGGTTTAGAAGTATATGTCATGTGTGAGATCCCTTCAAACGTTGTTGTTGCAGACCAATTCGCAGATATTTTCGATGGATTCAGCATTGGTTCAAATGATTTAACCCAACTTACACTCGGTCTTGATAGAGATTCGGATCTTGTAGCCCATATTTTTGATGAGAGAAATGATGCAGTAAAAAGACTTGTTTCTCAAGTAATTAATATTGCACATAATCATAAGCCAAGAAGAAAAGTTGGAATTTGTGGTCAAGCTCCATCTGATTTTCCTGAATTTGCTGAATTTCTTGTCGAATGTGGGATTGATAGTATATCCCTAAATCCAGATACGGTTGTAAAAACAAGATTAAAAGTTGCTGAAACTGAAAAACGCTTAGGTAGATAAAAAACAAAAATATGATATAAAAATTTGAACGATTTGTATTATCGTAATTGGTTGATAGATTTATGGAAATAATTCCTCTTATTTATCTAAAAAAAAGAAAAATTGTATCAGGAAAAGAAAAAGAGCATCTAACCATAGATGAATTAGGAAAAATAATTGGTAAAGATAGTAAAATCTATGTTTTAGATTTAGATGGAATAGATAAATACAAACCAAATCTATGTTTATATCCAAAACTTTCAGAAAAATATGAGTTATGGGTTGATGCTGGACCTCGTGCTCTTGGTGATATAGTTGATTCAATTATGGCAGGTGCTACAAAAATTACGGTTAGAAAAAACATATGGCCTGAACTATCAATTCCTGCTATAAAGGAGATAACCGAATGTGGGACATACGCACATATTGATAATAAAAATCAGAATATACGAAGCATAAATTTATCTTTTTTAAATGATGTCGATGGTTTGGTGAGTTTAACTAATAAAAATCGGATGGATGCAGATTTTAAGTATACCAGTTTTTTAAAAGACATGTGCACAAAATATAATGTATATACCTATGATTCAAAGCAAAAAAATTATTACTATTGGAAAAATTTTGGTGTCGCTGGTTTGTTTGTAGATATGATAAAAACTATGGAGTTTAAGATAAATGAATTCTGAGGCTGAGATTGTAATTGCATTTTTATTTAAACGTAGCGGAAAAAAGGAGTTAACAGAATCAGAGATTTATCTTCCCTTGTCTATTGATTTAGGATGGTTTACTACTATAGAATCCCATGAATTTATTGATTATGCACTAAAACAAAAACTTTTAATTAAAAAAGGTAATTTTTTAAATCCAAATTTTGATGTAGAACAAATCCATATTCCCTTGGGTTTTAGCCCATCTAAAAAAACATTTTTAAAGAAAGAGAAATCAGAGAAAGATAATGATATAATAGATACGATTGCTAAAAAAATTGTTGAAAATAAAAATCAAGATTATAATATGATTATTGAAAAAATAAAAAAGATAGCAAAAGAGAAGAAAATAATCCAAGAAGTTGCTGTATTGTTAGTGGCAAAGCAAAATAATATTGACATAGAAGACTATATTAAAAATGTTGAAAAGAAAATTCTTACCGCAGGTACTTAGTAGATAATTTTATAAAATTAAGTAAGATTGTTATTTTGGGGGAAAAGAGAGTTTTTGATATAGGAAACACACCTCCTTCATCAAAAACTTTTAAATCCTCTTTTTCCTCATCTAAACCTATTTTTCTATAAATCTTTTATATAACCAAACTTTAGTTGTTCCGAAGGTAAAATTCTACGAAAGAATCGCCATTTTCCAGGAGAGAATCATAATAAACAACATTGATTTTTTGTGTCTTCTTTTGCTTGGATTTACGAAGGAATTTATTTTCTGGATAAAAATCATCTAACTTCTTCTGAAACCTATCAACAATTCTTAACGATCTTTTAGGTGTTTCTTCTTTTTTCGGAAAGCCAAGTAGCTCCCGCTTTTCATCTAAAGGAATATCAACACCAAACGCTCTACAAACAGGAGCAAGTGTATGATAACTAACTACTCTAAATTTCTCCTTCTCCAAAAAAGCTCGTAATGCAGTCTTCTCAAAACCTTTCAAAAAGCAAACATGTTGAAACCTTATACGAATCAATTGTAGTTCTGGGAAATGACGTTTTAATGTATGAAGAAGCGGGCTATTTCCTTTTGAGATTATATAGCCATATTTATGCAGTTGTCTCAACAATTCAAGGGTGGATCCTCGGATACCTGAATTACATATTCTTTTATTAGGAATATCCTTTGTATTCTTGTATACTGCATCATATGATACATCTAATTCTAATGCTACCTGATACTTGGATTTACCACTCTGAACTTCTTCTCTTATCTTCTGAATTGTTTCCTTTGGTAGTTTATATGGCATATAAAAAAATCGAAACTGCTTGTATATAAAGATAGTGAAATTAGGAGCGTTTCGCCAGAAGAATCTATTAATTTTACCTCTTTTAATTTTTTATACTTGTATTTAGTGAAGAAGCCCCAACGAAGTGAGCTCTTCTGATAATTTTTCTACCGCTATTGATACATCCTCTATCTTTCTTGCACCCGCACAGACTATTTTACCAGAACCGAACAGCAACATAGCCACCTTAGGATCTTTTATCCTATAAACCAATCCGGGGAATTGTTCAGGTTCATATTCCACATTTTCTAAACCAAGAGATACCGCTGTTTCGCTAAGGTTTAGTTCTCCTCCCAGATCAGATGTAGCAACGATATTCTGGATAACAATCTCAGGATTTTTATATACTTCTACACCTATTTTTTCTAGTTTCTCTGCTATTATTTTGATGGTAGTCTTTGCATCATCTAGACTTTTTGCACCAGTAATATTAGCTGCTCCGCTTCTAAAAAGGAGCGTAGCCGTCTTCGGATTGCTTAACCGATAAACCAGTCCGGGGAATTGTTCGGGTTCATATTCTGCTTCCTCTAATGATTGTGCTATCATATCTAGATCTAATTTCTCTGCAAATGTTGTAGATGCTACAATATTTTGTATATTTATTTCTATCATATATTATCACTTTCTATTAAATGGTAACACAATCTTAAGGTAGCAGTAAACAAAAACAAGTACGTCTATTAAAATAATTCTCTCATCTTGTACTATAATTTATGTTTCAATTCATAATCGAATTGTTAACCCTTATATTTTTCTCTTCTATTACATATGATTATATACTAAATACCCATTATCCGAAAACAGGGCTCCTCAAAAGATAGAGAGCCGTAAATAAAAAGGAAGTATAAAATGAATAAAGAAAGAAATGTTGATGAAAGAGGACGGGAGCTGCACACAGTCACTTGTGCAGACTGTGGGAATGAAACCCAAGTTCCATTCAAACCAGATGGTAGCAGACCTGTATTTTGTCAGGAATGTTATCGGAAACATCGACCGAAAAGATATTAGTAGAGGAATGTGTAGAAACCCTGAATTGGTTTCTTCTTTTTTATTGAACTTTACAAAAAAAACGGAGTGTCGATATTATCATATAGGCGTACGGTTCTACCTATTTGCTCTTCTTTTTAGTTGTTAAAATTATTTCAATTGAAGATACATTCGATGTTCTGCCTTCTTCCTCATAGGTAATACTCTCTGTGCCAATTTTTATATCTTTTAGCTTTGCATCTGTAACAAACCTGTTTCTCACAATTTCTGCGGTGTCTACTGCCGTACTTATTGATCTGCCTCTCGCTTTTATTATAACCTCGTCTGAACCGCTATTGAACTGTGTTACCACCGCAAGCACATAATTCATTGGCGCTTTTCTTCCAATGTATATTACGTTTTCATCAGTTTTTCTTTCTTCTGCCATAATTTTTTTTCTTTCCCTAACCCTAATTCCATAATAAGTGGTTACATAAAAACCTTTATAACTTGTTGGTTCTCCCCTTGAGAGTAGCTTGGAAAAAGAAAAAACAAAAGAAAAAAGAAGATGAAAAAGAAGAAAGAAAATGTCCAAACTGTGGACGAATCATACCATTAGATGCAAGAGTATGTATTTGCCAATGTTAGAAGTAGATTTAGAGGAGGAAATGATATAAGTATGGGTACCCTACAAATAAAAATATGCTGAACTACCTATATCTAATCCCTCCTTTTTGATATAGATATTTTTATTATAAAAGTATGTTTTTTTGTTTTAATAAGACATGTTTTTAAATAAGGATAAGTTATAAAATTGTCAAAAAAGAGGGCAAAGGCTTGATGGAAATTTTCTGTGCGTATTGTAATAAACGAATTGGTACAAAGCGTCCTGGTAAGTCTAAATCTTCTTCGGAAATTAAAAG
>JABAOC010003881.1_pt3 | contig 41684 bp, 49 predicted proteins | sample 7062161 | NCBI WGS metagenome assembly JABAOC01 (sample SAMN14538625, study PRJNA623070) | marine sediment metagenome | biome: marine biome [ENVO:00000428]; feature: marine pelagic biome [ENVO:01000023]; material: deep marine sediment [ENVO:00002113] | place: India: Gulf of Khambhat ... | reverse complement strand
CTCACATTCTTGATCTCTATAGGATCATCGCCACGATTTCTCACCGTGATGGAAATCGTTCCTTGTCCACCTGGTTCGTATTGCACTTTGTCCAGACTAACATAGACATCGACCTCATCCGCTCTAACGGATGGAGCTAACACTATTGAGAGCACTGCAAAGATCAGAAAAAGCATAACTAGCTTTCTCAAGACATATCACCTAACCACTCTGTTCTAATATTTTTGTATTTAAAACTTGTTAGGACAAACATTAGATTCTGAATAACTAAACTGCCAGCGTCAAAGAAAAAAGGAAAGCAAGAAGCTAGTTTTCTGTTACTGTGACCTTTTCAACATTCCTTAGCCACGGAATCACAGCGTAAGCTTTCGAGAGGGCTTCAAATATCTCTCTTTCAACTTCTTCAGTTGCCACCTCAGCGCTTTCCTCAACCAAGCTTATCACTATCACTGCTTTTCTATTTCCCATCTGATCTACCTCTAACTAACTTAATTCATAGCCCCATGTGCTTTAAGCAATGTTCTCTAGAAGAGAATATTGTTGATAACGAATCCGAATCAAAACAAAGGCCTACTAGCTATGGATTGTTGTACCAGCCTTACCCTCCAAAGCCTTCCTTCCAGCTTCTAAAGAAGATATTACTGACCTTTCTCCCCCTGCATCTATGAATTTCATCGCTGCTTCAACCTTAGGAGCCATACTTCCTAGACCGAAATGTCCCTCCTCTAAGTATTGCTCCGCCTCACCAACTGTCATTTCAGCAAGGTCAATTTGATCTGGCTTCCCATAGTTAAGGGAAACTTTCTCGACATCAGTTAACATGAGAAGAACTTCAGCATTTATATCGCTGGCAAATATTTGCGCCCCCAAATCCTTATCAATTACAGCAACCACGCCTTCCAGACCACCATCACTCCTGACTGCCACAGGAACCCCTCCGCCGCCACCAGCAATAACTATTGCACCGCTTTCAAACAGCGTCCTAATAGCATCTTTCTCCACTATCTCCTTAGGTTGAGGTGAAGCCACCACCCTTCTGTACCCTCTTCCGCTATCTTCAATCATCGTCCAGCCTTTCTCTCTCCTCAGCCTCTCAGCATCCAACGCTGTGTAGAACGTCCCTATGGGCTTCGTAGGATTCTTGAAAGCAGCATCCTTCTTGTCAACTATTGTCTGGGTTATAAGAGATACAACCGGAGTGTCGATGCCCACTTTCCCCATTTCATTTCGCATTGACTGCTGCAGCATGTAGCCTATCATGCCTTGGCTTTGGGCTCCGCAGACATCTAAGGGCATAGGCGGCAAAGTGTCTTTTGACCGTTCATTCTTGAGTAGAATGTCGCCAACCTGAGGCCCATTCCCATGAGTTAAAGCCAGTTTGTATCCATCTTGAATCAGTCCAACAAGATGCTCACAGGTTATTCTTACATTTTCAAATTGCTCTTCAGCTGTTCCCTTCTCTCGATGCTTTAATATCGCGTTTCCACCTAGAGCAACTAGCACCCTCTTACTCATATTATCACAAGCGCTATCCTTGTAGCCGGAGATAAAAGAAGAAAGCAAGATTGCTTTTAAAGCCTTTTCGAGAGAAAACAACTACGGATACGTAATGATGATGAACTGTGAAAGAACTAGTCCAATGTATCCTTTGAAATCTTAACGATTAAAGCGTCATCTTCATCAGAAAAGCCATGAGCTTTCTATCGTAAATACAGCTAACCTCGGCAATAAAGGCTACATCGTATGCATTCCGCAGCTTGCTGAGAAACTATGCGTTGACTCACCACTACAACCCAGCCTAATAGTTAAAAGACAAAGTCTGCATTCATAGAAGCGGGCATCTCATTTGAAGACAATCGAGAAAATCAAGAAAAGAGATGGGAGGGTAGTCAAGTTTGATTCCAACAAGATTGCCGAGGCCGCTTGGAAGGCTGCAAAGGCTGTTGGAATGAAGGATAAATCACTTGCTGTAAGACTCGCTGATCAAGTTGTAAAGGAATTAGAGAAGCAGCTTAAGCCAGGCGAGATACCCAGTGTGGAACAAGTTCAAGACCTTGTGGAAAAAACGCTTATACAGAATGGACAGGCTAGCCTGGCGAAGGCCTACATTCTCTATCGACAAAAACGAACCAAGATAAGAAGAATGAAGGGGCTGCTCGGCGTTATAGACGAGCTTAAGCTTCCTTTGAACGCCATCCTAGTGCTGGAACGACGTTATCTCAAAAAAGACAAGGAAGGCAGAGTGATAGAATCCACCAGCCAAATGTTCAAGCGCATCGCGAGAAGCATCGCAGAAGTTGAAAAACAATACGGCAAAAGTGATGCTGAAATAGCAAAGTACGAGAACGAGTTTTACAGTATGATGACAAACCTCGAGTTCATTCCCAACTCCCCCACACTCATGAACGCAGGCACAATGTTCAGACAGCTCAGCGCCTGCTTCGTGCTCCCCATAGAAGATTCAATAGACAGCATATTCGACACGCTGAAGGCAGCCGCAATCATCCACAAAACCGGAGGAGGAACCGGATTCTCCTTCTCCCGTTTAAGGCCCAAAGGAGATGTTGTCAAGACTACAGGCGGCATAGCCTCAGGAGCAATCTCATTCGCAAAAATCTACGACACAGCAACGGAGATAATGAAACAAGGTGGCCGTCGACGAGGCGCTAACATGGGTGTGCTACGCGTTGACCATCCAGAAATCATGGACTTCATCGTTGCAAAGGAAAAGGAAGGAGTACTAAGAAACTTCAACCTGTCAGTGGCGGTGACCGACAAGTTCATGAAAGCTATTGAAAAAGACGCGCAGTTCGACCTGATAAATCCGCGAAATGGCGAGAAGATGGAGACCTTAAAGGCTAGGGCAACATGGAACCTTATGGTTATGATGGCTTGGAAGAACGGGGAACCAGGAGTGATTTTCTTAGACACAATGAACAGGCGCAACCCCACACCTCGCTTAGGACAAATAGAATCCACAAACCCCTGCGGCGAGCAACCCCTCCTGCCATATGAATCCTGCAACTTGGGAAGCATTGACGTAAGTAAATTCGTGGCAGACGACGGCAACATGAACTGGAACAGACTGAGGCAAACAGTTAGACTGGCTGTAAGGTTCCTGGACAACGTGGTTGACGCCAATGTCTACACGTTGTCTGAGATAGAAGAAATAACCAAAGGAAACCGGAAAATCGGGTTAGGGGTAATGGGTTTTGCTGACATGCTCATAAAAATGGGTATAAGATACAACACTGAAGAAGGACTCCAAACTGGAGAAAAGCTCATGAAGTTCATAACAGCTGAAGCAAGAAACATGAGCGTTGAGTTAGGTGAAGAAAAAGGAAGTTTTCCAAACTTCCCTGAAAGCATTTGGGAGAAACAATATAAAGCCATGAGAAACGCCACAGTTACAACAGTCGCCCCCACTGGCACCATAAGCATAATTGCCAGTTGCTCACAAGGCATTGAACCGCTTTTCGCGATAGTCTATGTTCGAGAAGTTGCCGAGAGCTTAGGACGCAGTCTCATCGAGGTTAACCCTTTATTTGAAAGAATAGCCTTGAAAGATGGATTCTACGACGAAGCACTCATAAAAAAGATTGCGAAAAAAACATCTATACAAGGTGTTGAAGAAGTCCCAGAACACGTTAGGAACCTCTTCGTCGTAGCTCACGATATAAGCGCTGAATGGCACGTCCGTATGCAAGCAGCATTTCAGAAACATACCGACAATGCCGTATCAAAAACCATTAACTTTCCAAACCGAGCTACACCAGACGACATTGAAAGAGCTTATTGGCTTGCTTACAAATTGGGATGCAAGGGCATAACCGTTTATCGCCACGGCAGCCGAGAAAAGCAGGTTCTGAGACCTATCGAAAGCGAAGGAACTCTCGCAGATTTTAGTTTTGAATGCCCCACCTGCCTCTAGACGGTAGCGATCTCAAATTCTTGTCTGAGATTATCTTCAAAACTTTTCTTGCTATAACCCCTTTCCAAGGAGCCTGTCTCTTGGATCTTCTAATCCTCAATCAGTAACTCTTTCAAACCGAGTTGCTAGGCAGAACTCTCCAACTTCGCAACCCATCACTACAATAGTGTCAGCATCTTAGTGTCTAGTCCTTTCTCCATCATCGCTTCTACCGCCAAAATGAATGCTACTTGAAGGCTAAGTTCCGGTGCTAGATGCCTCAATCTCTCCTTTGACATGAAGTTTCGCGAAAGCTTCAGCTTCTCACAGCATCCTCAACGCAGACAATTAACACTCTCTTAATCACCTATCTTGTCCCTCAAAAATCCATGAGACTGGAAGCACAACCTAGCTCTTCGGACTTGTAAACGCGGCTTTACTACCGTCTTGACACGTGTGAAGAAAAATCGTTGTGACGTACCTGCTAATGAAGCTTAGCACAATTATATACTTCGACAATTACCCCGACGGCCAGAACGACAAGACCGCCAATAATCGCCATCAGCCCCTGCACTAACATTCCAGCGCTAGTGATCGGCATAAGCACTCCGAGAAGAATAAAGACCACCCCAACTCCTATGCAGATTCCATCGACTAAGGCGGAAAATCGATGTCTTCTTGTTTCCTCCGCTGGAGAAGACTCAACTAGGGGAGAGTATTCCTCGATAGGTGTCTGAAATCGCGCATGCGGCTCTTCAACTTCCAAATTGGAACACCGGAAAACAAAGTTAATTCTTCATACTATAATTAATTTACTACCTATTCATCTTTATCTAGAATCAAAACTGCAAAGAATAAAAGAATCAAATATCCACACAGGATACATCAGGCTTATTTGAGCTACTAATTTCGGAGATTGATTAGAAAGTCACAACACTTAATCGCAATTCCACCGTTTGAAACTATCAAGGTCACCATATGGAAACTGACATTAACCCGTCAGCAATAGCTGCTGTTCTAGTATTGATGGCAGCAGCCTCCCTTTTCACTATGCTTAGCTTGAATCAGATAAACTACATAATCCACGGTGACCTCTACAACTTCGGCTTGCATTTCAGTTACCGGTGGGCAATGCCCTACTGGATCTTCTCTGGAATAATCTTCGGACTGTCTTGGATTAACATCTTCACATCAATAGTTGTTGCATGGTACATTTTCAAGAGAAGCCGGGAAACTTTAAAGCCGCAAGATGCTTCTGAAGCCGAGACATCGAAAGCGGTAATACAGCCTAAACAAGAAAGAGAACAAGGGCGACTTACTGAAGTTTCTGAGCCTCAGAAAGAGGAGGCATCAGAGCCTAGAGAAGAAACTGAAACGCCAAAAGAAGAACTTATGGAAGAGAAAGTTGAACAACTCGAGGAACCTGTAAACATCACTGAAGCGCGAGATGTGCAAGATGCCTGGAGAGAGACAGAAGCTGATGACGAGGAAAGGGAAGAAACTGAGGAAGCACCTATCCCGCAAGAAGATGCTGACCAACGACAACCGACTCTTTAGAGAAACTTCATATAACAAATCTGTCGATAAGAATCCCCAACATTGGTGAAAGTATTATGAAACGAACAAGCATCTTGATAATCCTCTGCGTCTTAGTTAGCCTCTTCTATTGGTACGCATACCCACAGTTTGTAGAAAGTTACCTGGTCTACAGCGGAAACAGACTAACACATGGCGCTTTATGGACCCCAATCACAACACTCTTCGTGCATTTTGACTGGAGACACTTGATAGGCAACATGATCTTCCTTTACGTCTTTGGAAGAGCAGTTGAGGAAGAAGCGGGTGGAAAGATGACAACAATAGCTTTCCTAGCTGGAGGAATAGGATCCCTTATAATAAGCACATTCTACTATGACCTCACCACCGCGATGATTGGAGCCTCTGGGGCAATCTTCACGCTTGCCGCTGCAGCTATGCTCATCAAGCCCTTGAAATCGTCATTCTTCTTTCTCTTTATACCGCTAGGATTAGTGGCAATCTTGTACTTCATCTTCAATGTTTTCGCTGTCATGTTGAACTTCGGTGGAAACGTCGGGTATATAGCCCACGTCGCCGGCTTCCTCATAGGAGTTCCCTTCGGCATCGCCTTCAGCAAAGGCGAATGGCTGAAGAACCTAGGCATTTCGATATTGCTGCTCGTCGCTTTCATAGCGATAATTTACCTAATCCAGGTTCTACTCGGCATCCCATAATCTGAGCCACCTTAGACTGCTGACATGCTAATGGTTCAAGCTTTCATAGATTCGAGGGGCATGTGAGTGGTCAAGAAACGAGGGAAGAGCTAACAAGTTAATCTTACAGTTCTCCATCTCTGGGGTCACAGCCTCTTAGTAAAGTCACTAGTTTGACCAAGCGTCGGATTCACAAATATGCCATGTGTCTTCGCATTCCTATTGAGTGAAACACACAGTGCGCCTGATTAGTGAAGCTCTATTCAGATGTGAAGCATTTTTTCGTAGTTCATAAGAACATAGCAGTAATAATTATTTTTGTTTCATAACGTTAAATTGCTAAGTCTACTAGCTTTTAAGGGAACAACATTGACTTCGAAAAGAGCCTTCAAAATTTGGGTACTCATCATATTCGTCTTCTTAGCTATTTTAGGCACTTTGCAAGCGTGGATTTTGTGGCAGATTGAAGGTGTCAGTGCGATCACGATCTTTTCGTTCACAATAGAGATTATAGTATATTTCGCCTTAACTCTGGTTTCCACAATCTTTTTTATCGGAGCGGTGTGCTTCGCAGTATTTCGCGGTGAGTCATCAGACTTGTCACTGCATGAACTGAGCATAGAGTTTGAGGAGAAGCTTGATGCGAAAAGCGAGGAAATTAAAAGCTCAACTAATACAGCTTTGACAAAGCTGGGTTTGAGAGAGTTTCAACTGAAGGAGAGCATGAAGACTCTAGAGCAGAAGCTCACGGAATCCAGCGACAAACTAAAAGAGACTATGGAAAGCTATGAAAAAATCCTTAAGACGGCGCAGAAGAAGCTTGTGAAGATCGAGCGCAGGATAAGCAAAATCGAAACTGCCCAGAAAGAGCTACCCAAGGTGAAAAGGAAATTACAAGCTTTGAAAACCGTAGGGAAAGATTTGAAAAGCCTTCAGGAGACCATGGCGAAGGTGAATTCTGTTCCTGAGCCTTACGTGAATAGCACTAATGAAATAAAAGTGCTTGAAGGAAAAATGCTGAGAAAAGGCACTATTCGACGGTTAAAGTCAAGCGGAATAGAGACAATTGAAGACTTGTTGTTGAAAAACCCTGTGGAGATAGCAATGACAAAGGCTATGTCTGAGAGTGAAGCAAAAAGCCTGCAGAGTGCGATTCAGTTGCTGATGATTCCAGGAATCCAACATGAAGATGCGGCGCTTCTATTGAAAAGCGGCGTGAACTCCAAGCAGGAACTAGCTCTTCAAGATGCCTTCAATCTCGGTGCTAGGGTGTCAAAGGTTGCTGAGCTTTATTTAGAAGAGGGAAAGATTAAGGAAGACGAGAAACCGACTCTGGAAAAGATTGGCTCATGGATCAGGCTGGCAAAAACCCAATGACCTTTGCTGAATCCAATTCGCTTACATGAAAGCTGCCTATCTCGCTGTTTCTGCAAGCCATGAGTGCTCTTGCCGATAAATATCTACGATGCGCTTATTGTTCATTTACCCAATAGGATTTCGGGTTTCCTTCTCTGTCAGTTATGTATTCTTTCTTGAAGATCGGGACTTCTTTTTTGTATCGTTCCACTGCGTCTCGCAGGGCTGGAAACGCTGCGGTTCTGTGGGCTCCGGCGACGAGGACATAGACTAGTTCTTCGCCGACCTCAAAATCTCCGAGGAGATGATGAATTTGGACGTCAACTATTCCTTTCCTCGCTTTCAGATCGTTGCAGATATTCTCTAATACCTCATCTGCCTTCTCCTTGTAAGCTTCCAGCCTCAGTTTCTCGACGGCTTCTTCTTTTGTCTCACCTCTGACTACACCAATGAAAAGCGTTATGGCTCCAGCTTTTTGGAAGTCTTTGTCCTCTTTGGTGGCTTGAATGACATCTGTGAGTTTTAGAGTGCCCTTTTCGTGAACCCCTGCTTTCTTTAACATGCGTTTCACTCCACGCTTGTCTGATCTGTATTGTCTCTTGTAAAGCTTTTCGAAGCCGCAAAAATGTTGATGAAGACTGCCAAAACAGAGATTACGCACCAAAGACACATACACGGTGTTAGAGGTGGACTCTTGAAGAAAACAGGTGTTGCAAGCCTTCCGCTCCATTACGGAAGAGCACCAAGATGGCTTGTTTCAAGGATGATCAAGATGGCAGATGCAATCGTCTCCATAATTATAGATGAGCACGGCCAAGATGAGTTTTTGACACGGATTGCCGACCCCTTTTGGTTTCAAGCTTTAGGTTGCGTTTTGGGCTACGACTGGCATTCATCTGGAGTAACAACAGTTTTAACAGGCGTGTTGAAGAACGCTATTTCACCACAGAAGCATGGGATTGCTGTTTGCGGAGGAAAGGGGAAAACATCACTGAGAGCACCTGCTGAAATTCGCTTAGCGGGTGAAAATTTCGATCTCTCAGAACCTGTCATTGACGGGTTGGTCTATTCGAGTCGGATGAGCGCAAAAGTGGACAACACTGCAATTCAAGCAGGCTATTCGCTCTATCATCACGCTTTCCTCTTATCCGAAGAGGGAAAATGGACTGTAGTTCAGCAGGGATTGAGTGTTCAAGATAGAACGTCCCGAAGATATCATTGGCTTTCAAAACACGTAGAAGAGTTTGTCGTGGAACCCCATGAAGCCATTGTAGGCAATGTGAAAAGAGAGGTCGCATTGGATATGACTGCCAGAGAAAGCGAAGAGTGCCGAAAGGTTTCGGTTGACACCTCTAAAGAAAAACCCAGAAAGATCAAGCAATTGCTAGAGTCAACAAGACCTGCGCACCAGAAGTCTTTGCAGCAATGGATTTCAAGGAATAATGCAGAGGACCATACAATACCGGTCTTACGTATGCCTCGAAGAATCAACTGGAACGCCCTGCACAAAGCCTACGAATTTCAACCCGAAAACTATGAAGAACTACTGAGCATCAAGGGAATCGGTCCAGCCACAGTTCGTGGGCTCGCCCTGGTCTCCGAAATCATCTATGGAAAACCGCCCAGCTGGAAGGACCCTGTCAAGTTTTCCTTTGCCTACGGTGGAAAGGACGGTGTGCCCAGACCAGTGGACAAAAAGGCTATGGATGAATCCATTCAAATTTTAAGGGAAGCAGTTCAAAACGCGAAGATGGATGACAAGACAAGATTGAAGTCAGTTGAGAGGCTAAGAGCGTACATTCCTCTAGGATAAGAAGTGATCAGAGACATTACCTAGAGGCTCTCGCTACATGGTTGGAGCTATCAATTTCGTAAAGTTACTGAATCACTTCATCCCTTTCGTCTCTTCGCGCGTGATACACTATCTCTTTTCAGAACGTGTGCAGGAAATTAGATACTAGACAACTAGCTATGGGTTCTTCGAAAACAAATCAAACGACTTTGGGGGGGTGCGAGTGGAGGGGGGAGATCGGAAATTGTTGAAGAGAGTTGTTTAAAATGTAGATAGCTACATTTACACCTCCAACTCGCACTCATTGATAAAGGAGAGGTGCACGTATATTCTTTGTTGTCAAATGAGAAGTGCTTTTGCTATCACAAAGGAAAATGCGTTTAGGATATTGCAAGGATTGATACAGAAGGAGGAGGCTACTGGTATCATCGAAACTCGCCTTCTGTCTGCTTTAAAAATTTAACTTCCAAGTAGCAAAAGTCACCAAAAATAAAAATAACTTCAAAACGAAAAGACAGCTTCACATTAACAATCTTAAAGATAACTTTTAAGGTCACCTTACAACTCTATCTATCCTAACTCCTCAAAGGGAGCGACACAGCATTGACGATTCAAGAACAGCAAAAACTGAACGAGCTGGTTAAGCAGCAACAAAGATGGGAAAAGACAGCTGTTCCAAACTGGCTAGAACGCCATCCAGAGAGAAGAAGGGAATTCCACAATATCTCAGGAATCACGATAAAACGGCTTTACACACCCCTAGACACCCAGAACATTGACTACGTGCGAGACTTAGGCTTCCCCGGAGAATATCCCTTCACCCGTGGCGTACATGCCACAATGTACCGAGGACGCCTATGGACCATGCGTCAATTCAGCGGTTTCGGCACAGCTAAGCAGACAAATGAGCGGTTCAAATATCTCCTCAGAGAGGGAGAGACAGGTCTCAGTATTGCCTTTGACTACCCCACCATTATGGGCTATGATTCTGATCACCCTATGTCGAAAGGCGAGGTAGGAAGGTGCGGAGTCGCAGTTTCATCTCTCAAAGACTTTGAGGTTCTTTTCAACGGAATCCCCCTCGAAAAAGTGACCACAAGCATGACGATAAATGGTCCCGCAGCGATGCTACTGGCAATGTACGTCGCCATAGGAGACAAACAACGCGTTCCACGGGCAAGGCTTAGAGGGACAACGCAGAACGACCTTTTCAAGGAGTTCTTCGCCCAGAAACTCTGCATATTCCCTCCAAAACCATCAGTCAAACTAGTAACAGATATCGTTGAATACTGCACGAAAAACCTGCCCCGATGGAACCCCATAAGCATAAGCGGCTACCACATCCGTGAAGCAGGGTCAAACGCCGTTCAGGAACTAGCTTTCACACTCTGCGATGGCATTGGGTACGTTGAAGCTGCCCTGGAAAGAGGGCTTAAAGTTGACGATTTTGCCCCACGTTTGAGTTTCTTCTTTGCCAGTCACAACGATTTTTTTGAAGAGATCGCCAAATTCCGAGCGGCACGTAGACTGTGGGCGAAATTGATGCAGAACAGATTCCACGCTCAGAAACCGCGCTCCATGTGGATGCGCATGCATGTTCAAACATCAGGCTGCACACTAACGGCTCATCAGCCTCTTAACAATATAATTAGAGTGACACTGCAGTCTCTTGCCGCGATATTAGGTGGAACGCAAAGCCTACACACAAATAGCCACGACGAAGCCTTATGCCTCCCTAGCGAAGAAGCCGTTCGCCTAGCCTTGCGAATACAGCAGATAATCGCCCACGAAAGCGGCGTCCCCAATACGATAGACCCTGTTGGGGGAAGCTATTACGTTGAAACCCTGACAGATAAAATGGAAGAAGAGGCCATGGACTACATTGAGAAAATTGACAACATGGGTGGAGTTTATGAAGCCATTGAGAAGGGTTTCTTCCAAAAGGAGATCGCTGACAGCGCTTACAAGTATCAGCGTGAAATTGACAATAACGAGAGGGTATTGGTCGGTGTAAACGAATATCTAATTGACGAACCCGAGTGTTCTGTTGAACTTCTACGTATTGACCCCGAAGTTGAAGAGCAGCAAATAGCAGGACTTCAAAAGCTTCGACGCGAACGCAACAATACTAAGGTAAAACAGGTTCTTGGCAAACTTCACGACGGTGCAGACAAGGACGAGAACTTGATGCCCACGATAATCGAGGCAGTAAAAGCTTATGCTACACTGGGGGAAATAACTGATGTTCTTCGAAACGTGTATGGGGAATATAAGGAATTAATAGTTGTGTAGGAGAGACATGAGAAGTTGCAGGAGAAAAAAATCCGAGTGCTCATAGCGAAGCCCGGACTGGACAGTCACGACAGAGGTGCGAAGGTTGTGGCAAGGGCTTTGAGAGACGCTGGCATGGAAGTTATCTACACTGGGCTGAGACAGACACCCGAACAGATAGCGGAGACAGTTTTGCAGGAGGATGTTGATGTTTTGGGTCTGAGTATACTGTCAGGTGCTCACATGACACTGTTTCCTAAGATAGTGGACTTCATGAAACAAAAGGGACTTGACGATGTCTTGGTGTTCGCCGGCGGCATTATACCAGAAGAAGACGCTCCATCTCTGAAAAAGCTTGGAATAATAGAAATCTTTGGACCGGGCACCACAACAGAGACAGTAGTCAGATTTGTCAAAGAAAACGTAAAAAGAAGTCGTTGATGGAAATTGGCTACCGCCCAGCAGGTTGCCGATGCTGTACTCAACGGAGATCGCAGAGCCACAGCCAGAGCGATAACACTTGCAGAAAATAATGCTTTGGAAGCACAAAAGATTATTTCCTTGCTTTATCCCCACGCTGGAAAAGCACAGATAATAGGCATAACTGGACCCAGCGGAGTTGGCAAAAGCACACTTGCTGAAAAAATGATCAAGGAGCTGAGGCGGAGAGGCAAAACCGTGGCGGTAGTAGCCGTTGATCCCACAAGCCCGTTTTCCGGTGGGGCATTCTTAGGTGATCGCATACGGATGCAAGAGTTGACCACGGATGAAGGAGTTTTCATTCGAAGCATGGCAACAAGAAGGAACCCCGGAGGCTTAGCTAAGGCTACTAAAGACGCTGTCCGTATCCTAGATGCATCAGGTAGAGATGTAGTTATTGTGGAAACAGTAGGCGCTGGGCAATCAGAGGTCGACATCATCAAAATCGCCCAGACAGTCATCGTGGTCTTAGCCCCTGGTTTTGGCGATGAAATACAAGCTATCAAAGCGGGAATGATGGAGATAGGAGACATCTTTGTTATCAACAAGGCGGATCGAGAAAACTCAGACAAGGCAGTCACCGACATCCAAGCTATGTTGGAAATGGGCAATGGAAAAGGCAAGTGGAATCCAGTTATAGTCAAAACCATAGCTATCACTGGCGAAGGAACAGATGCCCTTTTAGAGAAGGTTGCGGGACATCAGAAGTACCTTGCGAAAGGCGAAGCCAGATTAAGACGAAAAAGAATGGTAAGAACAGAACTCGTGGATGCTATAAAGCAGAAAATCGCCGAACATCTCGTAGAAGCGCTGACGGAAAGTGGCAGATTAGACGAGTTGACCTCACAAATTCTGGCAAGAAAGATAGATCCTTTCACAGCAGCAGAAAAAGTCTTGGTTGAGCAAATTGGCAGAGATCATGAGGAAGATAATCCGATGAAGAAAAGGCGACTGAAAACAGGCTTAGTACAGGTCTACACAGGTGACGGAAAGGGAAAGACTTCCGCCGCGTTGGGGTTGGCCCTCAGAGCCGTGGGGCGGGGATTGAAAGCATACATAATTCAGTTTATTAAAGGGGGCTTTGACTACGGCGAACTTTACGCAGTCAAACGACTTGGCAATCTGAAGTTGAAGGCTTTTGGCAGCGGCAGATTCATAACAGAAAAGCCTCCACGAGACGTGGATATGAAAATTGCGACGGAAGCTCTGGAGTTCGCCAAGAAAGTTGTTTCCAGCGGTAACTACGACGTTGTGATACTGGATGAAATAAATGTGGCCCTTGACTTGAAACTGCTAGAAGTGCCTGAGATTGTTAAGGTGGCGAAGGACAAGCCTAAGCATGTGGAGCTCGTTTTCACAGGGCGATATGCTCCTCCGGAAATTATTGAAGCGGCAGACCTAGTTACTGAGATGAAGGAAATAAAACACCCCTTCAAGAAGGGAATGCCCCCTAGAAAAGGCATCGAATATTAGTTCTCTGAATCATAATTCAGTTATTGGCGTATGCGAGACCAAGGTATCCCAATTTTGTCAACAACAATGCGCTTATAAAAATCCAGCGCTTCCTCCCGGCTATCGGCTCCCTCGATTATCATGACGCCGCTTCTTAATATGCTTGCGAGGATTCCTTTTTCTGTTGTAAACGTTACACCAAGTCGGGCCTCAACATCTAATCGCACTCTTTCCTCCCGCAAAAAGTCGATCAACTTCTCCATTTCTAGGTTGAGATTCTCCTTAGGCACTGCGACGAAGACTCTCCTATTGTTCCTTCCGCATTCCTCTTCTATCAAAACATGCTTTAAGGGAACAGGAGCGGCTTTCGGTTGACTTCCACAAACAGGGCAGCTTTCTGCGGCTGAAACCTCTATTTCTTCGAAGCGCATAGAATCAACATCACAATACACGAGCTTATTTCTAAGACTCGGCTCCCTGCCTAAGAGTAGTTTGACTGTTTCAGCAACTTCTATGCTTGCCACGACGCCTAAGATTGAAGGATGCACTCCTACTGTGGCACAGTTGGGAAGAATATTGTCGTCAAGCCTTCCGTAAAAGCATTCTAAGCAAGGGGTCTCTTTTGGGATTATTGTTGAGGCGTTTCCAAAGGTTGATATGGCTGCGCCGAACACGTAGGGAATTCTGAGCCTGACGCAAGCTCTGTTTACGGCATATCTAGTGTTCATGTTGTCTAAGCCGTCTACGACTACGTCCATTCCACTCAGCATCTTGTCAGCGTTATGTTCATTCAGGGAAAGCGGGAGGGGCTCAAACTCTACGTAGGGATTTAGCCTTTTCAGCTTTTTCAGGGCCACTTCTACTTTTGGAAAGCCTATGGCATCATGGTCGTAAAGGTGCTGTCTTTGGAGATTTGATTCTTCAACAACATCTCGGTCAACAAGCCTTAGATGCCCTACGCCCATGGCGGTTAGCTGAATCGATATTGTGGAGCCAAGTCCTCCTAGACCTATTATGCAGACTTTTGCTCTCTTCAGTTTCAACTGTCCTTCATGCCCTATTTCGTCTAACATTATCTGCCTAGAGTAGAATCGTAGTTCTCCTTCTGAAAGTCTCCTTTCTTGCTTTTTAGGTAGGCGTTTGAGACGCTTCTCCATTTTCAACTCGTGAGCGTGTTCTTCAGGGGGGGAGGGCAGGTGCTTCAAGTACTCTGCCAAATCAGATGTCTTAGTTTCCGATTTCTTCTGCTCTTTTCTTGTCTGCGCCATGCTGAATCGTCCCTTTGGCACTTGTCTTACTGAACTTTCCTTGTTGTTAAGTTGCTAAACATACTGCATAAGTTTTTCTTAAAAGGTATTCAGTGGAAGGTGATGCTAGAACTTGTGAATATGAGATACAATTTCATGAACGCTCTTTGGTTTCGAGGACAAGTCAACTTGCAGGTATGCAGCTAAAGAGTTGAAGTAAGGCGAGCCTTTCCTAGAAAACAGAGTGAGGACTTTACCGTTGTGATTTATTTTGAAACCGTCTTGAGCTGGCTCGTGTCCACGAATCAGCATCCTGACACTCAACAAGTCAAGAAGTTTCTGAGTAACATCCTCGCCGAAGAGAAACCCCGCTCCTCGCGGTGATGGATAAGTCCCCTTTACAGTTTCATTTGGGTCACTCCAGAGAATTTCCTCAAGGTGACTTTCTCTTGGATGCCTTGAATGAGCGAATTTCAAATCTTCCAGCGAAGATATTTGACTAGGCACTCCGCCGTGAATCATCACGCAAAGCTCATCCACAACGACAGAGGTGTAAAGATGTTGAAACAGCTCACGAATTCGTGCGTAAACCGCTGAGCCTTCCTTGTCAAATCTTGCCTGCATGTTTTCAGGCAAATCGTGAGGATGAGCCAGCAAGTCGTCAGGACCTTCATGGTTCCCTCGCATCAACACCACCTTTCCAGGGAACAGCTGCTTCAGCTTCAAGGCTATATAGTAAACCTCCGGAGAATGGGGGCCTCGGTCTCCATAATCACCGAGGAAAATCAAGAGAATCTCCTTGTTCTGTTCTGCCTTTTCTACGAATCCAGAAGCGTTCAATATGTGGGCGAGGCTGTCTAAATCACCATGCAGATCACCGATAACTACCGCTTCTCCAGAAGGTTTCGCTTTGACAAGCCGGCCCTCGATGTTAAGATTCCCTATTCGCCCTTTCTCTAAAGCCAACGTTTTGGTGGATTTTTCAATCAAATCGATGTATTCTATGCTGTTAGCTTTTAGTGCATTGCGAGCTATCGTAGCTAGTTTTGTCATGTTGTTCTACTCCTAGTCAAAGTAGAACGGCAGAATATAGCACTTGTCAAAACTCGTCGCATTGACGCAGAGGGCGTACATTCTCTCACTCTTTTTCGAGTAGTTACTCTTAAATAGTTATCGGGAAACCATAGGCTCCAGTCAATACAGGGTCGAAGAAAGATGGATTCCAAAACAATCGCTGTTATAGTTGTGTTTGGAGCACTCACTGTTGCGCTTAACCTGTCACCAATAAAGATACCTGCCCCATATGCACCATTCCTCATATACGAAATCTGGGAAATACCGATTGTAGCTTCCTTCTTACTATTCGGTCTTAAGGTAGGGATACCCATATCAATCATTAACACTGCATTACTTCTTGCGATATTTCCAGGAGAACTTCCTACAGGTCCATTCTATAACCTTGCTGCTGTTCTTAGTATGTTACTTGGAATCTTTATAGTGCAGAGATTTCTGCGGACTGGTCTTGCCGAAGGACCAGAGATTGCATTACCTATTATTTTCACAGCTTTCGGAGTTTTTTTCAGAGTAGGTTTGATGAGTATTGTAAATTGGGCTTTTCTTCCCTTTGCGCCACCTGTGGGATTCGGTTTACCAGTGGAGGTTGTGGTTGCAACGCTTCCAGTTATAGGGTTCTTTAATGCCACTCTTGCCTTGTATACTATTCCTGTAGGCTATTTTGCTGCAAGAATTGTGGGTTCCAGTATGGAATCCTTAGGATGGTTCCAGGAAAAACAGCAGTAATCAAGACTTTTCACATATTAAATAGATGCATGGAGCACTTTATCTTGAGAGAATCAAGCTAATTCTTTCATGTATTTCCTTTGATCTTCTCTGGATTATCTTGAATAATTCTTTGAATTCTTCGTCTTTAGGGTGTCTCTTGTATGCTCCATATATGCAGAAACCTAGGCCTTCAAGCATGTCTCCTACGATAATACCGAACAGAAAGTCTCTTTTTGATTTTGCTAGATGGAGGAGCTTCTTATTCAACAGTCGGTAATAGGTCTCTTCAAGAGTGCTTTGCAGCAGCCTGTCAAGAGCTTTTTCCAGCGTCTTTTCTAGCTTCTTTTCCATCGTCTCATCGCACGGTTAGTCGAATTTTTCTTTGACAAGCATTTTGCGAAATTTTTTGAGGTTGTTGTAGTCCGACCTCAGGCGTTTGAGCTCTTTAGAGTCCATCTGTAGCTTAGCGACCTTTAAACGAAGTTCTTCAAGTTTTCCCATTTTTGGTTCGGTGTGCAGTTTCTTTTTGGCTTAAAATCTGTTATGAAACGTGAATCTGTATTCAGAATAAGCAAAATTTCGACTTTGTCATACAATCGCAGAAGGCTGAATATCCTGCAGATGGATATTAGTACTGTTAGCCGTTTATCTAGAGCTGCGATAAGAGAGCACATGTGAAACTCTGCATCGTAAAGCATTTAAATCGCCATCATCTTTCACATAGGAGGCAGGTTAAGATCATGGGGAAACGAATTCGAGTGCAAAGGCGGGGACGTGGAGGACCTACGTTCAAAGCCTCTACACAGAAGAGAGTAGCGCCAGCGAAGTATCCTGCACTTGACAACGAACGACTGGAAGGCGCTGTTGAAGGCAAAGTGGAGGCAATTCTCCACGAATCGGGTCGCGGCTCGCCTCTTGCAAGAATAAAACTCGAAACAGGCCAAGATTATCATTTCATCGTTCCAGAAGGAGTTTATGAAGGGCAACAGATCCAAATCGGCAGCCAAGCCTCAGTTGATATAGGGAACGTTCTTCCCTTGAGCAGCATCCCTGAAGGCACAATGGTCTGCGGTATCGAACTATCACCAGGCGATGGAGGGAAAATTGCCCGTTCTTCTGGAACATATGCCACCATCGTTGCTCACACTCCTCAAGGAACTATGATAAAATTCCCCTCAGGGAAGACAAAACATATCAACGACCTTTGCCGTGCCACGATAGGCATTGTTTCAGGGGCTGGACGCTTAGAGAAGCCCCTTCTCAAAGCAGGTAAGAAATACCATAAGAAGAAAGCGAAGGGCCAAAAGTATCCCCGAACAAGGGGCATTGCTATGGTTGCTGCTGCACACCCTTACGGAAGTAGCAAAAGAGGTGGTCGGAAGGTTACGACGGTTTCAAGGGGTGCGCCTCCTGGCAAAAAAGTGGGTCTGATTGCGGCTCGAGGTGCGGGTAAGAAGCAGAAGAGGAGAAAGTGACATCTGAAAAGCTTAATAAATGGCCTTAAGGAAGGATTGGACAGGTGAAGGATTTAGATGCCTAAGGAATTCATGTATCGGGGACGCACCTTCAAAGAGTTGCAGAACATGTCGATGGACGAGTTTATACTGTTGCTTCCATCTCGCCACCGAAGGAGTCTGCAGCGGGGTCTTACAACTGAGCAGCGCATTTTGTTGGAAGGTGTTAGAGAAGCGAAGGCGGCGTTGGATAAAGGGCAAAGTGTGGTTGTTAAGACGCATGCGCGAGACATGGTTATTCTGCCTGAGATGGTTGGTGTAACGATTCTTCTTCACAATGGCAAGGAATTCGCCCCTGTTGAGATCACGCCTCAGATGATTGGGCATTACCTTGGGGAGTACGCTATAACGAACAAGCCCGTGAAGCATGGTCAACCGGGCATTGGTGCCTCGCGTTCATCGATGTATGTGCCCTTGAAGTAAGGTGACTTAGGCAGTCTTATGCTCGGTATCTAAGTTCAGTCTTCTTTTTATCGCCGCTTATCGGTATTTTGGGCAATGGGATAGGAGGGGGAATATTTAGGGTTCGGGAGATGAGTACGGATTCCAGAAATACGACATTGGAAATGGTTTGGACAACCATTGGCGGTGGAGCTTTCTTCTCTTTGTACGCGGCGTGTATCTTCTTCAGTTCTTCTTTGTTCCCTGTTATGTGGGCTTTGCCTTTGAAGTTGATTTGAGCTACTGCTGGGTTATAGCTTATGGTGAATACGAAAGGCGCTTCTAGCAGTTCTTCTGACTTGTTCATGCCTATGAGGTTGAGGTTGGTGGCGATCTTAACTGGTGGCAGTGGACGTCGGATTTCCCACAGACGCTCAGCTGAGACGTCCCTTATGAAAACGTTGACGCGGATTTTCATCTTTGGATGGTTCAGCCTTTGCTCCCTCATTATTGTTGGTTCTGTTTATACCGTGTGAAGCCGCAGTGACCGCACGTGTATCGATTGCCGTGGTCTGCCATGAAATAGCCTGGACCACATCTTTCACAGAAGGGCCGCAATCTTGTTAAGCCTTCTTTTTCGTCTATTTTGTAGTAGCTGAAAGCGCCCTTCTCTTCTTTCTTCTTTTTCTGCGCCTTTGGTTTTTCAGGCTTCTTAGGTTTTTCCTCCACCGCCTCTTCCAACTCTTCGGTCTCGATCTCTTCTTTTACCTCTGGCTCTTCAGCTTCTTCGGACATTTACTAACCTTCTTCCTTGTTCTTCTCCTCTTTCTCTCGAGTGTCTTTTTCAGGTTTCGGCTTGGAGGCCTCTTCTTTTGTCTCCTTCGTTTCTTCTGTTTTGGGTTTTTCTTCCTTCAGCTTTTCTTCTTCAGTTGGCTTTTTCTCTTCTGCTTCCTTCGTTTTAGGTTTTTCAGCTTCCTCTGCAGGTTTTTCTGGTGGAGCATTACGGGCAATTATGTGCTCGCGTTCGACCAGTTTCGCTTGTTCAGGTGTTTCATAGGCGTTTGCTTCTCCTACGGAGGTCATAGTCCCAGTTTTTGTCTCCACTTTCTCCACAAAAACAAGGTTGGATTTCGCCTTAAGTTTGTTAGCAATCTTATTCCTTATTTCTAAGCGTGGAGAAGTTTCTCCTTCTCCGCTGTGGTCAACTTCAAAGACTACCTCCGTTCTTTTTAGCAGAGGGTTGTGCTTTTTAGATACAATCGTGATCTCCAAATTCGGTTCTTCCATTGGTAACTAGTTATGGCACAGAGAAAAGGGTTTTTGCACTTATAAAGCTAATTCATAAAGAGTGAATCGTGGCAGCCATTTGCCGGGAGGCTAGAATGTTAATTTGAGGGTTGCTGAGAAGGAGTGCGCATTGATTTTTGGGGTGTGGCGGGACTCACGGTACAGCTATGAATGTGAAGATGTAATGGTAATGGTTGACGCAAGATTGGAGGCTGGGAAGCCACAGAAGCACAGGAAAGAGAGAGGCTCTCAAAAGGTTAGAAAGCTATTTGGAATGTGTATTTTGCGTACTCAAGGTTTTTGGCTCAGGAGTTCCAAGAGTCAATTGGCGGTTAGGTTGGAAGTCAGGGGCGTGCTTGTGGGAATCATTTTGTGTCTTTTGGGTTTCATCGTCTTTACATATGGACTGGTTGGTATGAACCCAATAAATGCGGTTCACAACTCGTTTCTCGTCTTGATAGGTATGTTTCTGGGAATAGCAGGTTTGCTTGTGTTATTGATAAATGTTTTATCTGGTGGTTCATTTCTCCATTGACTTGTACTTCAATGGTGCTTCATTGCTTCAACGATCTTTCGCACTTTCTGCTTCATTTTCGCTGATACTTTGACGACGACTATTCCTTCATGGGGTTGTCCATAAAGAATGAGCGAATTCTCCGGTGCGGTTAAGACAGCGACCAACGCAAGCAGGTCCTCTTCCCCGTCAACGACGATTTTCGTCCTTTCAGAAGCGTTCATCGCCTTTTCGACAGCTAATCGTGCTTCGTCAGTTATGGTTCCAGGCGGGTTCTTCACCGTTACGACCTTGTCAGCTGTAGCAGAAATGGGAGGTATTTCTCTTCTCATAATTCTATTATCGACAATTAGTAGGTCGGGCAAAAGATGGTGGTTATACAGGTCTTGAGAGACTTGATCACCCACAGTTACTAGCTTGGACGGTTTTTTATTTTCAACCATCGTCTTTAGCGTTTTCATGGTTTCTTCCAAAGAGCCGTGAAAGAGCGTTCCTAGAGGTCTTTTCAGTTTTTTCCGAAGCTGACGCGTGAGCTGGCGGATTTTAATCACCTACTGCTTACCACGAATCTCTCAACTTATCTATCATGAGTTCACTCGAATTTTCATGTTCCATGGAAAATGATGTGGACTTATAGCTTTCGGAGCATAGGGTTATCGGACACGTAAGGCGTAACGTCCCTTCTCTTCGATCTCCATTATCTTAGCTATCTCTGATTCTTCTGGATTAACGATGATGACGAGCCCGCTGAAATCGTCACTTAGGGTAGCAGTTTTGCATTTTGGGCATAGGGAGCCTGTTGTTATCATATGGCATTTTCGGCAGGCTTTTTGGGTCATTCTTGCCTTTTCTCCTTTTCTTTAGCCTGTTTAGCTGGCTCTTTCTTAGCTTCGTTTCTCAGTTTTGTCACTTCTTTCTTTATCCATTCTAGCTTTCCGAGAAATGGTTGCCTGGCAGTCACCCCGATTTTTCCAGAGCCTCCGCCTCGAGCTAGCGAGACCGCAGTTATGCGAGCTCTGACATGATCACCTGAAGACAGTTTCCTCCTCGTCTCCTTGCCCATTAACACACCTTGCTTCTCATCATAGGAGATAAAGTCATCCATCAACTGTGACACATGTAGCAGCGCGTCAATGGGGCCGACACGTAGAAAAGCGCCGAAATCCGCGATTTCAACAACTTCGCCTTCTATAACCTCTTGAACTTCTGGGTAAAAGGTGAGAAGAGAGAAGGAGACCTTATGGTACGTGGCGCCGTCGCCTGGGATGATCTTTCCCGTCGGGTTAACCTTGATGTCAGTGACTGCTACCACGTAGCCGAGTTCATTGTCCACCATCCCCTCATATTTGGCTCTAAGCTGTTCATGCCCCGCCTTTTTAAGAGGTTCACCGAATTTCTCTGGGGGGATGCGAATCGTGTCTTCTAGAAAGAGAAGCTTAAACATTATGTTTTTTCCTCTGCCTTAAATGGGCTTGCTTACATAGACTTCTGAGGGATTTTAAAAAGCTTTTTGAAACTTCCCCAGTTTTTCAGCTGTTCCTTAGATGACTCCATCTCTTGCTAGATGGGACCTTTGCCTTAAGTATACGACCGCCACACCTCTACGCCTTAACCTTCGTCTCAAAGCCTTGTCATTGGTTGCAACGCAATACCCCATCTCTGATGCCACTCTGACAATTAGATCATCATGCGACTCATTGTCCCTTTTCTCCACTTCGATCTGCCGACATTTTTGGGCAAGTTTTAAGGCCATGCCTGCCTGCCGACGCAATTTCGTTGATTTGCATTCAGCTATTCTCTGTAACTCTTTACGGGTTGGAGAAAGGATGACTGGTTCAAAACTTCTGTTCAGAGTGATCGCTAACTCTTCGAAAATATCTATATGGAATTGAGACGGAATGAAAAGAAAACTTGAGTCCAGCAAGACTTTCAATGGTTCTTTTTTCTTGTCTGGAGACATGCGTCGTAGCCTTGCGGTTGTCACTTAATTATGCCATAGCCGATTAGCCGCCATCTTCCAACTATCTTGCGACTTATCGCTGCACGCATCCCCTTTTCTACGCATACGGGGCGCCCAAGTTTTAAGGTTGCATCTTGTCCTACCACAGATGACACTGTTCCAGCTGTGATCGTTGTTCCCACGTCCAAGAGGAGGTTTTCTTTGGGGCGAATCTTATCTATCGCGACCATTTCTTTAGTTCCCACGGCACGTTCAAAGAAGTGGGTTTCTACAGTGAGCTCTGAAACGGTTGGAGGAAGCTTTCCCGGGAGGCCCACTAAGTTGCCGGTGAGGCTGTCTGCTTTGGTTAATGATGGGTCAAGTGTTGTCCCTATTCCTACGAGACCTCCACACTTCACATCATCCACGTTTTTCCCTCCTGCACGAAGGCTAACGATTTCGGTTGCTAAGGACTCGTACAGGCTTTGACCTTGTTTTTCTTCTCGAACCCCTGGACGGATTTCCACGTTATTACCCTTCTTGAACTCCCCCTGTATGATACTGCCGCCTATGACGCCGCCTGCCAATTGATCAATTTTTGTTCCCGGCTTGTTTATGTCAAAGGAGCGAACGACATACATTAACGGAGGCTTCGCTAAGTCGCGTTCAGGTGTGGGCACATGTTCTTCCATGGCTTGAATGAGAACATCGATGTTTGCAGAGTGCTGAGCAGAAACAGGGATTATTGGAGCGTTCTTCGCAATCGTATCCTTAACGAACTCTGTGATCTCATGGTAGTTTTCTAAGACCCTTTTTTCGTCCACAATATCTATCTTGTTCTGAACGATTATGATCTTGTCAATGCCGACTATTTGTACGGCTGCCAAGTGCTCCCTTGTCTGGGGTTGAGGACACGGCTCATCCGCTGCAATAACTAGTATAGCTCCATCCATCACAGCAGCGCCGGAAAGCATCGTCGCCATAAGAGCTTCGTGTCCAGGGGCATCAACGAAGCTAACAGCTCTTTGGAATTCGCATTCTGCACCACACACAGGGCACTCCGGCTCTGTAGAGTAACATTCAGGAACATCACATTCTGGACATTTATAGACAGGCGCGTCAGCGTATCCAAGTTTAATCGTAATGCCGCGACGCAGCTCCTCACTGTGCCTAGCAGCCCACACACCCGACAAGGCCTGCACAAGCGTTGTCTTTCCATGATCTACATGCCCTATCGTTCCTATGTTAACTTCGGGTTGTTTGGGCAGTTTTCTCAGAAGGTTGACCTCCAGTTTTGGTTTATGCTGGTTCTTGCTTTTCCTTCTTGGATTCTTTTTTGGCGGTTTTCGGTTCTTCTTTGGTTTTTTCTGTTTTTCGTTTTTCCTTAGGTGCTTTTTTGTCTGGTTCTGGTTTTTTGGGTTGCTTTTCTGGTTGCTTGGTCTCTGTCTTTTTGGGTTTTTCTTCTGTTTCTGTTTTTTCGGGTTGTTTGGTTTTTTTCTTCTTTTTTGGTTTTCCGGTTATTTTCATGTTGATCTGCACGATGTCGTCTGTGATTGTTTTTCCGCGGACTGCCTTTCTTCTGCGTTCTCCTTTGCGGTTTGCGTGGAAGCCGACGCCTTGGGTTACTACTAGGCGGGTTTTTACTCCTCCGTGGACATCGGCTCGCATGGGGGAGCCGTCTTTGTCGGAGCCTCCTGTGATTTTTAGTTGGTGTCCCCCTAAGCCTATGGCTGTTCCATCGACTGTTTCTCCGAGTTTTCTTCCTACTAGGGGGACGGCTCTGGAGCCTTCTAGTTCAACTATTCGGGATTTCCCAGTTTCTGGGTCTGACAGAATTATCTTGAATTTTGCCATGAAGACATTTCTACTCCTTAGGGGGCAGGTTTTGATTATGGATTGTAGACGGCGTTTTTAAAGCTTCCTTTCAAGAAATCCACGAATATGCTGGGAACTCTCAGTCTCGTAGTACACGTCTTTGATTGTGCTGAATACGCGGCGGCTATATAGTCTCAAGCTTGTAGATTACCCTTAGACCTTTCAGCGTCTCGTGCACAGCCGTTCCAATCTGCAGAATCTCCTCTAAATCAACGGTCCGCTTCCAGTCATACACATGGTCATAGGGACCTTTGATCGGCTTGAAACCCATGGCTCGAAGCTTCTCCACGACAACTATGGGACTAGCGCCTTCACTGTTAAACCAGACAGTCAAGTATGTTTTCATAAGGATACACTTCTTAACAGCTTCTTCAAGTTCAACTATTATACTTTTACGCCTGGATCTCTATTTCTTCTTGAAGAACAGCCAATTCTTTCTGCCCTTAAACCTGATAAGATAGTAAACCCCTTTCAACCTTGCACCGTGAATATCAACAGCCAGTTTGCCCTCTTTTCTTTCTAAAAGCGTATAGCTTCCCTTGTCCCAAATCTCCACTGTACCAGCGCCATACTGACCCGCCGGAATCGTTCCTTCAAAACCGGCATATTCAAGGGGGTGATCCTCAACCGCGACAGCAAGCCGCCTGACCCCCGGTTCAGTTGGAGGAGTCTTAGGAACGGCCCAACTCTTCAAAACACCGTCCATTTCCAACCGCAGATCATAATGAAGGCGGGTTGCATCATGCTTCTGAACTACGTACAGGTTTCCTTCACTCATCTTTTCTCCACCTAACGATTTACGCGCCTTCTTGAAATTCCTTTTCTTCTTGTTCTGCTTGAGCTGTCTAAGACCTGTCACCTGCCAGTTAAGCGCCTACTTCCTCTGCAACATCTTGTAGGTCGAGGGAGATGAGTTTGACTTTGGTGGGAATTCCGTTCCAGGACCATCCTCGAGCTTGATAGTAGTCGTCAAGCATCCTTTCAAACTCGCTTCTCTTGATTCTACTGTTTTTCGACGCTCCCTTGGGAATTGGGTCTTCAAATACTCGGGGAGGCAGGGAGTCGGCTTTTCTGTCAAGTCCTTCCCTTACATTGAAGGCCCGCTGCAGATTGTACACTCTCTCACCGATCGTGAACAGGTCATCTAGCCCTAGTTCCATTCCAGTTACCGCTTTGACCATTTCAGGATACGCTTCAGCGAAGAACATGTGCCTTGTAAACTTGCATACTCCGAAGATATCGTATAGCGTCATCAAATCTTCGTGAACCTTGATTTCATAGCCTTTGTTCTCAGCCGAAAACCTGTCTACACCCGAGAACTTCCACCACTTTCCAACGAGTTCGGTTCCATAAGCCACAGCTGTCAAATGGTCACCTCCGCGAACCGCAACAGCCATGGCGAGGCCCATTCCTTTGATTCCACGAGCATCGTAGGCTGGCAATTCAAGTCCCTTAGAATGCATGGCGAAATGGCTAGAGCCTCTACCAAGCTTCTCACTAGCGGCCTTCACACCGTCCGACAGAAGAACACCAACTTTGCCTTCGCGATAGGCCATTCTCCGCAGGACTTCTAACGTTGCATCGACATCTCCAAACTTCAATTCCAAGCTATCGAAGTCTTCCTTCTCAAGTATCCCCTTTTCAAAAGCTTCCATAGCCCACGAGATAGTAAGCCCCGCAGATATAGCGTCCAATCCGTACAGGTCGCACATCATGTGAATATGACATACCGCCTCGAAGTTGTCAATCTCAAGACTCGATCCGAGGGAGTAGATTGTTTCATACTCAGGTCCGTCGATTTCAGTACCTGCATACTTGCCCCCGTTGATTCTGACAATTCTGCCACATGGTTTGGTGCAGTTTGGACAAGGCTTGTTTCTTACGGTGTATTTCGGCGACCAGTAGTATGGGTCCAACTGGGTCAGTTTTCCTTGTTTGATGCTGTCGAAGGATTCTTGGAAGTAGCCCTGCTGCCAGTTGCGGCTTGGGTGAACTCCCTTGTCTTGATTCATCCAAGCGTAAAACTCCGCTGTTCCATACTTCATGTCGAGCTTCGAGTCAGGATTTTCTCTTATATTCTTGGTCCATCTAATCACCAAATCCCGTAAAGCCTCAGCGTCTGCATAATCTACTCTAGAAGTGCCCTTCACAGCGATCGCTTTAAGCTTCTTGGAACCCATAACAGCGCCCACTCCTGTCCTAGCAGCCTGCCGCTCATTAGAGTCGATGCCAGCTATCTTTGACAGCGTCTCGCCAGCAGGCCCGATCACAGCACTTGAAGAGCCTGCGTAACGCTTCTTCAACAGCGCAGCGGTTTCCCGCACGTTTTTGCCCCAAAGCTCTCCAGCGTCGTCAAACTTCACTTCGTCATCGGTGACAGCCACGACGACAGGTTTTTCACTTTTGCCCTCTATTACCAAGAAGTCATATCCAGCTTTCTTAAAGGCAGGTCCAATTGAGGCGCCTGCTGATGCTTTTCCAAATCCGCCTGTTAGAGGAGACTTCGTTATAAAAAGAGTTTTCGAGGCAGTTGAAATGCCTGTTCCTGTGAGAAGTCCTGGGGCGACAATTAGCTTATTCTCTGTATTGAGAGGGTTCAAACCTTTCTTTGTTTCAGAGAAAAGCAAAGCTGTTGCGAAGCCCATGCCTCCAAGAAACTTGCGTGGCCACCTGCGTGGCAGTGTCTCTGCTTTGAAGGATTTTCGTGAGAGGTCTACTCTTAATAGCTTGCCAGCGTATCCCTTCATCGTCAATCACGAACAGCGAACTATACGGTTAGTTCTTTGAACCATTTCTCCATGATAGCTGTAGGTCTTTGTGATTTGTCGCTGATCTCTTGTTTTGCAGGCGGTCTTTGACGGTAGAAGGGGATTCTTTTAGATATTCGCTCCTCGTAAGTGGGCACGAGTTCATTCTTGTAGAATACGCCGAGGGGTATTTTGTCTCCCCATTCTCTAGACTTTCTAAGCGCAGCTATGGCTTTATCAAGTTCTTCGTCGGGGCTTTCTACTACAGGGTCCCAACCTGTCTCTTCTAACTTGTAAATTCTTGGTTTCGGCTTCCCTGTCTCAGGATCGATTCTGTCTAGCCCGCTGTACCAGTTCTTGGTGTTGATATCATTGTAGGTGGGGCATGGCTGTTGGATGTTGACGAAAGCTAAGCCTTTATGGTTTATTGCCTGGACAAGTATGTCACGAGTATGTCTCACATCGTAAGCGTAAGCTCTTGCTATGAATGTGTAGCCGGCGGCAAGTGCCAGCGCAATCGGGTTGACTGCAGCGTTGATGTTTGGTTTGGGAAGGGACTTTGTCTGCAGTCCTAATTTCAGTGTTGGAGACGCTTGTCCTTTTGTTAGGCCGTAGACAGCGTTGTCATGTACTATGTAGGTCATGTCGATGTTTCTTCTACCGGTGTTGACAAAGTGACCTGCACCGATTCCAAGCCCGTCTCCATCTCCACCGGCAGCAATCACCTCTAAATCTGGATTAGCCAGCTTGATTCCCAGAGCAAAAGGCAACGTTCTCCCGTGTAAGGTATGAACGCCATTTACTTTTGTGAAGTGAGGAGTCTTGCCTGAACAACCGATCCCTGAAACAATGACCACTCTGTGGGGTTCCAGCTGCAATTCAGCTAATGCCATTTGAATCGCGGTATGTATGCCGAAGTCGCCGCATCCTGGACACCAGTCCGCAAACACTGGAGTCCTGTAATCTGACATCTTAAGAGCCATAGGTCAACACCTGCCTCTTCGGCGCTTCGCCACGAAGAATTTTGCTTAGCGCCTCATACACTTCGGTTGTAGTCATGGGTCGACCATTGTACTTGAGAATATAGTAGTCCATGAAGATGCCTGTCTTCTCACTTATTATGCCTGCCAGCTGCCCAGAAAAGTTCATTTCAACCGCGATTCTTGTCCTCGCTTTTCCAAGGATTTCCCCGATTTTTGCTTCGGGCAATGGATGGATCAGGCGCACCTGTAGAAACGCTAATTCGAACCCTTCTTTCTTAAGCATCTCCACAGCTTCCAGGATGGCGCCTTTTGGTGAGCCCCAGCTTACAACAAGGTTTTCAGCATCTTCTCGTCCAAAAAAGTTAAGCTTCTCTTTCAACGGGATTTCCTTTTGAGCAGTTTCAAGTTTCTTCATTCTCTTCTCCATCATCATGTTTCGGTTTAAGGGTTCTTCACTTACGTGACCCAACTCGTTGTGTTCATCTCCTGTGTACCACATAACAACGCCTTCAGTTCCCAGAAAAGCTCTAGGCGAAACTCCAGAATCAGTGAATTTGAATCGTTTGTATTCGCCGCTTTGAGTGTCACGGCTGCTAGCAAGCTTTCCGCGGTTCATCTTCACATGGCTGAGGTCAAAGACTGTGTAGCTCTGCGTGCTGTTAGCCATGGCCTTGTCTATTAGGTGGATAACTGGCATCTGATACCTCTCTGCATAGTTGAAAGCCTTGGCAGCGTCGAAGAAGCTTTCTTTCATGTCGCCGGAAGCAAGGACCATTCTTGGAAATTCGCCGTGGCCGGCGTGAATTGTGAATCTAAGGTCATCTTGTCCGTGACGTGTAGGCAAGCCTGTTGAAGGAGCGCCTCGTTGATAATACGTGATTACTAATGGAACCTCGTTGTTTCCAGCCCAGCTAAGTCCTTCTACCATCAAAGAAAAGCCAGGTCCAGAAGTTGAGGTTGCTGCTCTAGCGCCAGCCAAAGCTGCGCCAGAGGCCATATTCACAGCAGCTATTTCGTCCTCCGTCTGGATAACTACTATTGCGCCGTCTCCATTCTTGATTTCAAACACTTCGTGAGCCTCTAAGTACTCACTTTCATCAGCAGCAGGGGTGATCGGGTAATAGGTTTGTATTCTGCATCCTCCCAAAACCTTACCTAGGGCTACAGCTTGGTTTCCTAAGAGAAAGATTCTTTCTTCGCGAGCATTCAGCTTCTCAAGTTTATACTTGAATCTGCCTCTGAAGGTTTGTTTTGCATATTTGTAGGCTTTATTGAAGGCCAAGACATTCATGTCAGCAATTCTAGGCTTCGCCGCAAAGACAGCTTTAATGGCTTTTTCAACTAAACCAACATCGTAATCAAGTAGGCTGAAGGATATACCTGAAGCAAGTACGTTTTTCATTCTCATGACCTTGCTTAGCTTTTCGATTCCAAGCTCAGCAGCCACATCTTTCAGCAGATCTAGGAAGGGTACAGGATACACGTGGATGCCACTTTGCTTTGCTTCTTCCACCAAGTCATTTACTGTGTCACCGATTCCCTTCCTTTTGAGACTTTTGCGGAATTCCGCTAGAAATTCAGGGGGCAGTGTACTTATGTCAGAAAGCTTGGTGTCAAGGTCTTCCTTCTCTAAGATTACTCCTCCGTTGGGTACAACTTCGCCTACGTGTCTAACTATCGTTTCTGCGTCGAAGGCAGCAAGCAGATCGACATCGTTGACGTTAGCGCCAACTGGTTTTTCTGAAACTCGAAAATGAAAGTAGCTGTGAAGACCTTTAATGTTGGAATGATATTCTCTTTTCCCGTAAAGATGGTAGCCCCCGTAGCCACAGGCTCTTCCAAAGATGTTTGCAGCTGTGTCAACGCCGGCTCCTTGTGGGCCACCTATCATCCAGTTGAATTCTCTGACCAAATCTCTCACCACAAGCAATGCTTTATCGATTATCCGCCGGTGGCACAGCCGTAGCCGATGCAGCATGTGCAGCCGTCTGTTTCGCCGCAGTAGGGACAAATACATTTACAATCGTCTATAGGATTTCCGCAGTTTTCGCACAGAACTTCAGTTTCTCTCAATCTCTCCACCAGTTAAACTAAATAGCGGAGCATTATGATTAAAGTTTTCTGCGGCAGTTAGCAATAAAGCAAATATATGGTTACACTGTGATAGTAAACAAAAATGCGAGGAGGAATAGTGAGGAAATGCCTATCGACCCTGATTTCATGAAAAAACCGAAGGTGGGTGCCCATAATGGTCATGATGTAAGAGGAGAAGTAAAACCACCTGAAAAACTTGGCATTCACGGAACTGAAGTAGCCGTAGACCAAGACATCTGTAATGGCGATGCTATCTGCGTCTCGGTTTGCCCCGTGAACGTTTTCGAAATGATCAAGACACCTGGACATCCTCTTTCAGAAGAAAAATCAGACCCTGTAAACGAGCCTGAATGTATCTTCTGCAGAGCCTGTGAAGTCAACTGTCCCACTCAAGCGATCAAGATAACAGAACCTTAACCATCATTACCCTTCTTTTATGACTCTCCACAGCCGTTCTGTAAAGAAAAAGAAGAGACAGTTGGGATGGAAGACAAAGAGAGGTTTCAAAAGATTCTCCAGCTTCTTTCAAAGGAACACCCCGATGCGAAGACAGCGCTTTGCTACACCAATCCTTTGGAGCTCCTAATCGCAACGGTGCTCTCCGCCCAATCAACCGATAAAACAGTAAACAAGGTTACATCGACCCTTTTCAAGAAATATCGGAAAGCCGAAGATTATGCAGACGCAGATCTCCGTGAACTGGAAAAAGACATCAAGTCCACAGGTTTCTATCGAAACAAAGCCAAATACCTGAAGAAAATGGGCCAGACGCTTGTGGAAAAGTTTGAATCGAAGGTGCCGAAAACAATGGATGAGCTAACTGGACTGCCTGGAGTAGCCAGAAAGACTGCAAACATTGTATTATCAAACGCATTCGGAGTCATTGAAGGAGTTGCTGTTGACACCCATGTTCGGAGGCTTGCCCAGAGGTTAGGATTGAGTGAGAATAAAGACCCAAACAAGATAGAGAAGGATTTGATGAATCTTTTTCCAAAGAAACAGTGGTCCAAGCTTACGGACCTGCTTATCTTTCATGGCAGACGAGTCTGCACTGCCAGGAGCCCCGATTGCAGAGGCTGCGTTTTAAATGAGCTTTGTCCTTCAGCCTTCACCTTTGAGAAGATGTAGAAAGGCTGATGACAAGAAGTTACTTCAGACATNNTCTAAGAGCTTTATTATCGCCTTGCAGAATTGAGGGAGATCTGCCGGGAAGCGGGAGGTAACAAGCTTTCCGTCCAAGACAACTGGGCTGTCTTCATAAATGCCGCCGGCATTCTTAAGATCAGTAGCGACAGCCACGTAACATGTTGCTCTTTTGCCTTTGAGCACATCTGCTTCGATGAGTAGCTGAGCACCGTGACAGATAGCAGCGAGTACTTTTCCTTTCTGGAAAGCAGCTTTCGCCAGTTCGACCAATCCTTTGTTAGTTCTCATACGGTCAGGGGCACGGCCACCAGGTATAATGACAGCCGCATAGTCATCAACGTTTATCTCATTTGGAGAAAAATCCGATTTGATGGAAAGTCCATATTCGCCGCGGTAGGTTTCTTTAGGTTTGGGAGCCACGACTTTTACGTCGTAGCCAGCTTCTTGAAGCCTGTAGTATGGGTAGATGAGTTCTCTATCTTCGAATCCGTTCTCAGCTAGTATTATTACTTTCTGCATTTTCTCACCTCGCAGCCTTTATCCTTGGGCATGTGTGCTTATTTTGACTTCAGCAAACATCTCTCTTTTTGCTTTACATATGGGGCACATATATGGGGGCTCTTCGCGGAAGCATACGTAGCCACATTGTTTGCAGTACCACAATTTCATTTTGATCTCAGACGGCTTTTCGACGACACCTTCAGTTATCCTCGAAGAGCTTTCAGAAGCTTTCGCAGCTGTTTTGTAGGCTCTGGCTTGCTTCTCTGCGGGTCTACGCTCTGGGATGGGATTTATTGGGATTTTGCCTTCAAAGGCGTCCTTTCTTACGTAAAGCGCGCAGTAACAACATCCAAAATCTTGTACATCTGGGTCTCGGTAATCGCAAGGACAGATAATGTCTCTATCAAACTGAAAGCTTCCTGTGGCAAGCCTACAGGGGCAAGAAGGATAACCGTAGCGTTCTTCATTGCGCTGGAGTCCTTCTAGAAGGTCTTTGAGAAAGGCTGAGTCAGGATGCAAGTAATAGCCGTAAGTTTGCGCATCACTTTGTGCTCTCTGCCGTACCTCTTCCAAGGTTATCAGCTCAATAAGGCATCCTTTATCTTATCTTCATGAAGACCATTAATCAAGATCTTGTCATCTATGACTAACACAGGATAGCTAAGACGCCCTCCTCTGTCCAAAATATCCTTCTTAATCTTCTCTCGGTCTTCTGTGCTGCACAGGTCGACATCAATGTATTCGTATTCAATGTTGCTGTCTTTCAGGACTTTCTTTGCCTTTTTGCACCATGCACAGGTGCTTAATGCATACATCAGGACTTTGTGCTTGTTGTTTTCCCCATGGACCTTTGTCGTCTTCATTTGTTTCCCACCAGTGAGTGTAGACTATTTTATGAGGTTAGTTAATTGATTTTCGTTCAGTCGCTCAGTTTTCTGGAAGACGTGGAAATGTGCGAGTATTAGCCTGAGGGAGACTACAGCGTTTGCTGCGCTATCTGCTTCCGTAGGTCTTTAACAGATTGCGTAATGTCACTCTCGTAAAAAGTATCCTCATTCTGGTCACAGAAAGGCTGTGCTCTTGAACTGTTTTCGGCGCACGCCAAAGGCAATCTCTATGAATTCGGGTATAACAGAGTAGGTAAATTCCTGAGTTGGCACCCCGAATCTTAGACCTGCGCATGCCGAGTCTACGTAGACAAAAAGCCCTCGATTTCCATAATGATAAGTTGCTTCGTTAGGCTTGCCGAACTTCGGCTCTTTTAGGACTTTGAAGGGCCACAGTTTGCATGCTTGAGGCTTTGCATGCTGCAAACTGCAGAATGACGCATAAGAGGAATTGCATAGGAAGATGCATGAGCCATCTGTTCTTTTTTTTAGGGAGAACCTGTTTATGCTGGGCGCTGTGTATTCAACACCGAAGTTTTTTATTATGTTTAGCCACTCTGGAAATTTGAGAACGACATCGTAATGTCTACAGCAGATTCCACACGTGTTGCAGTGCCAAGATTTGGCCATGCTCCATGGTACAATTCGCATGTTCGTCCCAGCAAATGGCAGTTCTGGAGAAGATAAAGGGCAGTCCGTGTTTATTAAGAGTTTTTTGATAATTCACTCTTATAAGGTCAGAGCAGAACTGGAAGCTATAATCCTAAGGCATCCTTAACTTGTTTAACTGTCGGCTTACCTTCAACTGCAATCTTTCCGTCGACAACAATCGTCGGCACGGCTCTTATCCCATACTCATCCGCCTTCTTCAAGCAGATTTCACTTTCACACTTTTCTTGAATGTTGTATTCGGTCACGGTACATTCGTCACACTTTGCCTTCTGGACGATCTCTAAAGCTTCACTGCAGAGATGACACCCAGCTGTAAACACTTCAACATTGTGTCGCAAGTTTTTCACCCCGATTTACTTTATATCATAAAGTAAATATGGAAGATCAAGTATTTATGTTGCCAAGTATCCGATACGCAAGCTACTGTAGAGAGGTAAAGTGAAAATTGCGGAAAACAGGTGAGAGAGAATGTGTATGCCCTCTCGGTGAAGTTATGAATGTCATCAGTAGGAAGTGGGCCCTGCTGATAATAAACATGATTGGCAACAACCAAAAGATAAGATTCAATAAGATAATGGAGGGACTCAAGGGTATAAATTCAAAGACCCTTGCAGACAGGTTGAAGGAACTAGGAGAATACGGGCTAGTCAGAAGAGAAGCTTATGCAGAAATTCCTCCGCGAGTCGAGTATTCTCTGACAGACGTTGGCGCTGAACTGGCAAGCGCATTACTACCACTAATGCGATGGGCAAATTCTCACGACTTATTTAAGAAAAATAATGAAACACCTTGCGATGTTGTCTACCAAAAGAATAGGTTAGGTTTGTAGCCGAGGCAAGGCCACTACCGGAACCCTGAATCATGCTACCTTACTCAAGTTTCACATATATAGCAACCTAGCCCTTCTCACTGTAACGTAAGCTCAAAGCCTGCTTCTACGACCTTGCCGTCTTCTGTGAGGCTCTTGGAGTGGGTGATGTCCCATTCGTTGGTTCTGAGGCTGACGAGTCTGTGTAGAGTTTAGTGTTTTTTCAGCGTGCTTGGTTAGTACAGTCCTTTTGGGTTGTGTCCGTTGAGTTGAAAGGTGAAATGGTGGATGTCGCTTATGTTTTCGGGCAGCAGGAAGAGGAGTTCTATTCGTTCTGTTGGGGCTAGGTTGACTCTTGACTCGTCGTCGTGTAACAGCAACGCTTCCACTCTTCCCAGTCTGTTGTGCCATGCAATTTGCAGTGCGCTTTCGTACCAGTTGTCCTGAGCGTCGACCGCGAACAGCTTCACTTGGTCAATGTGGCTGGTGTAGTTGTCAAGCTCTCTCAGTGAGAGCAGGCACATTCTGTTCACGGGGTCTAAGTGTTCCACCGTGTGACTTATCGTGATGTCCGAGGTGCCGTGGATGTCAAGCAGGCCCTCCTCGGTGTAGGCGCTCCCATCCCAAGAGAAAAGTGTCGGGCAGAAAAACCCGCCGCCACTACCACTAGAAGAAGATGTGTAGGAAAGCCTTAACCTGATAAGGTTACAGCTGATAGATGGACTAGTTACACTGGCATCAGCTTCTAACGTGTAGCTGATTTTGGAGATGTAAAGATTGTTTATGTCGAGGTCGTGGATGTTACAGGCTCTCTGGATGAAAGCTTTTAAGCTCAATATAGACCAACGCATAATACCGCCTGGATGTATCGTCCTTCTTACGTATTCTGACCACATATCGATAGCTGCACGGTAGTTATACACAAACGGTTTTTCAGGCGACCAATCGCTTTCTCGATCAGTGCCAAAATTCCAGAAATAAAATGCATTACCTTGTCTGACCAGGTACAACTCCATCATAAGTCTTACCGCATCCAGGTCTGAATGGTTTTCAGTCAAAATCACATCAAACTTTATTCCAGCTGCGCTATCGAGCTGAAACCAGTTCCACAACCAGTCACTAACCACACCTTCGAGCCTTATGCTACTGGTTTCGCTTACTTTTAACGGTGTGGGCTGGGCAGAAACTTTCGTGAAGAACAAGCTATAGCCATCGAAACTCCAATATTGCCATAGATTTACTGTGCCATCTACAATCAAGGACCGTGCTCTGTTGGCCCAATCGCCCAACCAAGCTATTCTTGCATCTGTGAAGCTTATGTTGCTACCTTGATAGTTCGGCTGGTCATACAGAGTGACCGTTCCATGGACTTTGAGAGACTGCCCCGTAAACGGCAAATCTGGAGAACGATCACTTATTACATTATTTTCCCACCCTTGATCGAAGTTTACTGCTATAAAAGGGGGGAGAGGGCCATCTGTTGCCTTTGACTCCACAAGGCCATCGGCTATCCAATCAACGTACTTATCGTCGCCAGGACCCTCAATCCAGTTATCTCCCGATGGANNATCGAAGTTTACTGCTACATACTCAAAACCAATGTGATCTTTTGCCATAGATTCCACGAGACCATCCGAAGTCCAGTTAATGTGTTTTTCGGAGTCAGGACCTTCAATATACAAATCGTGCAAACCCCAACTCCAGACTCTACTGTCCCACTTATCTGAATTCTTGGTCAAAAGAGCGTTTTGGTTCCATTGCGTCCCCCAATTATCGCTTGGAAGTGGCTCGCTTGTGAAATCTATGGCTCGCCATCCTGTCCAGTTTGATTCATCCCATAAGGTAACTTCACCACTTACTTTTAGGGAAGACGCCTTGTTGTCGAAGTCATAGTTCCCCAAGTTCACATACGCGTCTGTGAATTGGACATTGTCACCGTCGAAGCCTTGATGTTCGTACATTATAACTGCTCCAGACACATGTAAGGAAGATGCCAAATTATCCCACAAATGATATCCAAGATCAGGATATTCCACAAAAGTAGCCTGCACAAGAGGAACAAGTGGGTAAACTAAAACAATGGTCAGCAACAAGATCAAGAGATTAACAACTGCTTTGAAAAGCCTCATGGCTGTGTCATATCTTACAAGATTCTTTCTATTTATATATTTCTAGATACTAAAAGGGTTACGAAACGTGTGAACAAAGCTTTTTAATGCAAGTTGTGCATAAAGACATTAGGGAAGTATTTGTAATGCATCGTTCTCGGAGGATCGTTATTCTGCTAGAAATAGGGGCAATAGGTTACCTGACAGGAGCGGTCGGTTGGGCACTTTTCTGGCTTGCAATAGCCCTTGCTGGCAATAAATTATGGGTCTTTTTGGGTTATCTGGGCTTCCCTTTAAATGCCTTTAGTTTTATACTAGTTGGGCTTGGTTGCTTTTCCATTGGAAAACTCTACAACAAAAAACTTCCTATAGTTGCAGGAATCGTCTACATAATCACTGCAATCCCTTTTCCACTATTGAATTCTTTTATCTCTGGCACTGGTCCTTTAGTAAATATACCTGAGCGTTCGTTTATTATAATAGGTAGTTTCTGCCTCTTCACGTTGTCTTTGTTTCTTTGGTCAGCAGTCGTAGGGGACATCGCAACCCCTACTCACCACGCCCGTCTGGCTACTACTATTAGCATCATTACTGTAATTTCTGCCATTCTTGTGTTGTTAAGCCTGCCTCCATCTCTCCTTTGGAGCCCAGTGTATACGTCCATATTTGTAACACCACTCTACGTTTTGGTCGGACTGCTCAGCGCAATACTGCTCCACAAAATCAGCTCTCAGAGACGACAAAAGTCTCAAAATCAAAACAGTTCCGGTGAGAACAATAGGTAAAAGGATAATCAAGACTTGGTCCGCAAGTGTGGGAAAGATACATTCTGACTACAAACTGAAATTGACAAAAAGATAGCAAAGCGAAAGTGAGGATTCAAATAGGCATCGCATCGCTTGTGTCTCTGATTCTATTTCTTTTCGTTCTTCCTTACCTTGGTTGGATCCAGTTATCTCCCGATGGAAATATCCAACTTAAGACCCTGCTATCCCAGCTGTCTGAACCTTCAACTAATGAGGGGTTGTAGTTCTATGTCGTTCCCCAAGTGTCAGGGGTATATGTTTCGCTTGTGAAGGTTATGGCTCGCTCTCCTGCACAGTCAGGGTGTTCCCAAAGCGTGACTTCGCCGTCTACCTTTAGGGAGGACGCGATGTTGTCGAAGTTGCAGTCAGCTAGGTTGTTAACTTGAGAGTTCATGAACTCGTGGCTTACGCCCTGGAAATTCTGATGCTCGTAGAGTATGACTGTACCGGACACCTGCAAGGAGGATATCATATCGTTCCACAAATGATACGCGAGATCAGGATAGTCAGCAAATGTAGCGTGAACGAGGGGAACAAGCAAGTTAACGGCTACATTCATCATCAGAATCGCCAAGACAGACGTTATAACTTTTCTCAAAACCTTGGTCATATTGGCATTCCTCTGGACAAATTAACCTATCTTTTATTATGATTCTCCTTTTTTGTTTAAAAAGTTCTTTATACGAATTCCTATCATGATAAGTATGGGAAGGAACTTGAGAGCTAGCCCCTCTAGACGAGTAGTTGTCCTGCTTGAAATCGGTGCTGTAGGCTATGTGGTGGGGGCTGTTGCGTGGTCTTTTTTTTGGCTGGCAATAGCTCGGCACTATGTGGGTATGTGGTGGGGGTACTGGTTTTATGTGGGCTCGTTCGTAATTGCTCTTAGCTTTGTAATGGTTGGGGTTGGGTGTTTTGCGTTGGGCAAGCTTTTCAGCAATTGGCCAGCTGTGGTTACTGGAGTTGTCAATATCATTGCAGCTGTATCTTTCTTCATAATTGGTTTACTCTATCTGCTTCGCCCCCATCCCCCTTGGCCTTTTCGTTCTTGGCATCTTCAGTACATCTCGCTCATCGGTAATGGACTCGTGATCGTGAGCTTGTTCTTGTGGATGGGGCTAACAGCTTCTGGCGATGTATCTTCCAATTTCCGTCGCCTACGCACTGCCATAGGCATCGCGTCGCTTGTGTCTCTGATTCTATTTCTTTTCGTTCTTCCTTACCTTGGTTGGATATCGTTCGGTCTGACCATCATTTCCCAGTTCTATGTCTTGGCTCAAGTGCTGAGTGCAGTGCTACTCCATAAGATAGGTTCTGACATCTCAAAGAACACGCTGCACTGAAAGAAGAATCTTACATGTTCCTCGGTGAAGCTCGACGAACACGTAACGAAATCCATAAGGGTCCTGTATTTCAGTCGTAGTCAACTCTTCTCCATTGTTCAGAACCCTGCGGAGCAATACGCTATAACAATCTGTCAATCAAAGGNNAGTTTGATTATGCTTCTCTCGTTTCGGTCTCAGCCGTGATGTGCTGATACTCACGTCTTCCTTTTGCATCATAGAGGACTCGCCATCCAGAATTGAGAAAGCTCCACACTTGCTTACATCGCTGGCAAACCGCAAACCTTTAATGCGCTTCTCTTCTTTTCCCACTGGTCCTTTAAGGGGTGTGTTTCTGTGGTTGACCCTAGAATTGAGAAACTAGCTAAACTTTGCGTTCACTACAGTGTAGACGTGAAGCCCAAGGAACAAGTAGTAATCCAAGGGAGCTCAACGGCAGCACCATTGATCATCGAAATATACAAAGAATGCCTGTCAAGCGATTCGTATCCACTGATTATGCCATATCTCGGTGCTGACTACCTATTTTTTAGACATGCGAAAGAGCATCAGCTGAAGTTTGTGTCGCCTGTTCACAGGTTCATATATGAAAACATCGATGTACGGATACATGTCCTTTGTGAAACAAACCCGAAAAAATTGTCAAACATAGACCCTGCCAAGATAAAGGTTCACAGAGCGTCCAGAAGAGAACTTTCAGAGATCTTCTACAAACGGGTTGCGGAAGGAAAGCTCAGATGGACACTTCTGCCCTATCCAATAACCTCTCAAGCTCAAGAAGCCGCCATGTCACTCGAGGAATACGAAGACTTTGTTTACAGCAGCTGCTTCGTTGATAAGGCAGATCCAATCGCAGAGTGGAAGAAGATTAGTCGACGGCAGGCGAAGATCTGCGAATTCCTGAACAAGGTAGATGAAATTCACGTAATCGGCGAGGACACAGACCTAACGCTCAATGTAAAAGGCAGGAAGTGGATAAACTCTGATGGGAAAAAGAATATGCCAAGCGGCGAGGTGTTCACAGCACCTGTGGAAAATTCAGCTGAAGGCAAGATAAGGTTCACCTATCCTGGAATATATTCCGGCAGAGAGGTGGAAGACATCACGCTTACGTTCAAGGATGGTAAGGTTGTGAAAGCTTCAGCAGCAAAAGGAGACGAACTGCTGCAGCAGATCTTAGAAATCGACGATGCAGACAGAATTGGAGAAATCGCCATTGGAACAAACTATGGCATAACTAAATTCAGCAAAATAATGCTCTTCGACGAAAAAATGGGTGGAACAATACACATGGCCCTTGGAAATTCCTATCCCGAAGCAGGAGGCTTAAACAAATCAGCAATCCACTGGGACATTTTAAAAGACATGAAAAAAGTCGGAGAGATTTTCGCAGACGACAAACTGTTCTACAAGAACGGTAAATTTCTGACGTAAAGCCTCACCAGCATTATCGAAGCCGTCTCAAGCTTTGATGTACATAATTGCAAACCGAGAAAAGAGTAAAAACGGGTTTCATTAGCAACCGCTTTCAACATGTGTTAGTGATGCTGCTCTAGTCCCATTCTGTCGTCACCCAAAGGCTAGGCAGTAAGTGTAACCGGTGAGATCAAACGCGTTTTTATAGATAATTCTTCGTCGTATTCTGTGACAAAGCGACAGAATCAAGAGAGAAGATTTTGCTTTTTCAGTCCTTTAAGAATCTCTGCAACAGCTACTTCCGGTGGAACGTCAATATCCTCGCATTTAAACTCTACAAAGGGGATTTTACCCTTATAATATTCTAGGAGAGGCTGAGATTGCCTTTCATAAACTTTTAGTCTTTCTTTGATGACTTTCGGTGTATCGTCAATTCGCTGATAAAGCTCTCCGCCGCACTTATCGCAGACTCCTTCCTTCTTGGGCTTCAAGAACCGAATATTGTATACTTCTCCGCAGTTCCTGCAGATTCTTCGGCTTGAAAGACGTTCAATAATTATCCGTTCGGGTACGAGAAGATGGATGACAGCGTCGATTTCGGCCAGACTGTTCAAAGCTTCTGCTTGACCGATAGTTCGAGGGTAACCGTCTAATATGAAGCCTTTCTTGCAATCATCTCTAGCAAGCCTTTCGTTTAGGACTTTGATGACGATGTTGTCTGGAACTAGTTCGCCCCTAGTCATGTATCCTTTGACCTTGTCACTCAACTTTGTTTCTTCTTTCACGATTTTTCGGAAAATATCACCTGTTGCTATGGCAGGTATGCCAAGTTTTGATTGCAGTCGTGAGGCATAGGTTCCTTTTCCAGAGCCTGGGGGGCCGAAAATTATGAGGTTCATTCCTTGTTTCTCTTTGTTGAAGGACATGTGGATCAGAGAAACATGTTAATTGACAATTAAGTGTTGCCACGGGTGTTTGGAAGAAGAAAGGTGAATCAAAAAGGTTAGAATGTTTTGAACTTGTCTTTGGAGGCGTTGCAGATTGGGCATCTCTCAGGCGGTTCGCCTTCCAGTGTGTAGCCGCAGACTGTGCAGATTTGAATTGGCCCCAGATCTACATCTCTACTGCTGTCAACTGCTTGCTTTGCTTTCTCGTACAGGGCGGCATGGATCTTCTCTGCGCTTAGAGCCCAAGTGAAGCTTGTTGCTGCCGCGTTCTCCTCTTGGAATTCGGCAACTTTTTTGTAAGCTGGGTACATTTCTTTGATCTCAAAGGTTTCGCCGTCTATTCCTGCTTGAAGGTCTTCTGAGGTGTTTCTGGTGCCGAAGACCGCCTTGGAAACTGTAACGGCGTCTCCTTTGCTTCTTATGTTTCTGTAGTGATTGCTGGCGTGAACGAGCTCTGCGGATGCTACGGCTTTGAAGAGCCTCGACACGTTGGGAAATCCTTCATTCTTTGCTCTTCTTGCGTAGATCATGTATCTCATATGAGCTTGACTCTCTCCAGCATAGGCGCTGCGAAGATTTGTCTCAGTCATTTCTCTGGTCAAGACCTCACTTCCTCAGGGTTCTATGATGAAAGCTTACTTCTCGAGGAGCTTTGTGAAGGTGTCGTGGTGTTCCTCTTCGTCTTCCAAAACTTTTTCGAAGAGTCTCCTTGTGGTTGTGTCATTTTCTTTTGCCGCGATTTCTATAGTCTGTTTGTAGAGGGCGATTGCTTCTTCTTCAGCTTTGATGTCAGTCCTGATCATTTCTTCTAGGTTTCCGCCGACAAAGATAGGAGATGGCTTGGTGGTTGGTGTACCTCCTAGGTAGGATAACCGTTCAGCGATTTCTTCTGCGTGTTTCATCTCGGTGATACTTATGTCTCTGAAGATGTCTTCGACGGCAGCGCTTCTTATGCCGACGGCTTGTACGTGTTGCCACATGTATTGGATGGAGACTTGAATCTCTCGGGCTATAGCTTGATTTAACATATTCTTCAACTTTTCAGACGTCATTTTTTCCACCTCAACTTAGAGTGAGTTGAATAAAGGGGATACTGGCACCCTCTTATTATATTTTATGCGGTTTGCAAGGTTGGAGTAAAAAATCAGTAAAGCTAACGGCTGCTTTCCTTTTTGTATATGTAAATAGTGTGTGACGG
>JABAOC010009022.1_pt1 | contig 41760 bp, 33 predicted proteins | sample 7062161 | NCBI WGS metagenome assembly JABAOC01 (sample SAMN14538625, study PRJNA623070) | marine sediment metagenome | biome: marine biome [ENVO:00000428]; feature: marine pelagic biome [ENVO:01000023]; material: deep marine sediment [ENVO:00002113] | place: India: Gulf of Khambhat ... | reverse complement strand
CATTTCATTCGGTTTATACCCAAAACCGAAAATGGAAGGCTATTCAACTGTTGTATTAGTGATGTAGGAAGTTTGAATTTTATTATTCTGGGATTACGTCAGGCGTATTACACCTTTTAAAATGTCACCGTAAACTCGTACGTTGCTACCAGTTCGGTATCATCATTGCATTTCAGGATATTACCATCTGGATCTCTGAACGCTGCATAGACACGATACGTACCATTTCCATGTGTAAGATTATTCGTATTCACCAGGCCGTTGAAAATCAGGTCAAGGGCAAGCTGCTCGCTGCTGTTGATAATCCGTGGTGTGGTCTCATTGATGGTATTATGAGCTACGCCGAATCCTGAGGTGACATTATAGTAGTGTACCTGCATCAACAAGTAACCCATGATATCTGTCGAACCGGTATTCTTGATCTTCGACTGATTCCTGTACACGACCACCAGTTTCGGTTGTTGACCATCCGCTGCACTTGAACATACAGTAACGTATTCATCACCAGTAGGTTCATTACTATCGATGTCTCTGCTGCTTCTCAGGCATAGCTTGGTCGTACCGCTTGTGTTTATCCAGCTGTGATTGGTTATCGTTATGTTATTGTATCCGTTGGAGAAACTCGCCGTGTTAAGCGACCCGCCGTTTCCGGAATAGTGGTTTTTATTGTAATCTCCGGGAACCATTGGAGTATGTGGATAAGTTGGTTGCCCGTTCTGAACGACGATATCGAAATCAGTTGTTGAGAAATCACTGTCCTTGTATAGCTTTAACGTGACGGAGTCGATCAGATCGTTTGACGGAATCGACGATGTGTCAAAGTATACAAAACCACGGTAGATGAAGTATATCGGAGGTGGTGGCGGTGGTCCTATGGAATCGTTTTTCTGGCCTATACTAAATGTTGTTGCACTGTCAATGGGTGACCCTTCAGCAGCAGCTTGGACGGTCGAATATGGTGTCCCGTCTCCCGTGATGTCACCATCGTTAGAACTGGATGTTACGGTTAATGTCGGGTCTATCACGACAGGAAATTCCATATCATTTAAATCGGTTACCTTCAAACCGGATAACAGGTAGTGGTTGCTGTTGTACTGTAAGATTCTGTAGGTTAGGATTTGTCGTACTGATTCATCATGTAATTCGTATGCTTCTCCGATGGGAAGAGCACATTTGAATTGACCAAGGGCGTCTTTGAAATCGATTCCTTTGGACGTGGTAAAGTTACCAGTGAGCACACCAGATAAGTTGTATAATTGAAGGTTATGATAATCCAGTTTGGTGATAAATACTAGATACGAGTGTTGGTTGCTGAGGCCGTATTCTGATGGCGGATGATTCTGTAACAACATCTTGGTTGTATTGCTCATGATGATTTCCTCTTTCAAACCAGCTCTGTCATAAGTCCAAACCACATCGGTTCCGGAAAAAACGTCTTTATAGGTTGCAGAATGACCATCAATCTGCCCTTGGCTGTTTTGGGTACTTTGTAAATATTCATATGCCCAATTCTGCGAGGGATCAAGGTAACCAACACCAACAAGCTTGCTTCTTACGACATGTGTATTGGGTTCAGCGGATTTGTTATAGGCAAAAGCTATTGACCAATTGTCTTGAGCATTTGGCTTGAAATACACATGATACAAACCGCGCTCGTTCCCTGCCCTGTAACCATAACCATATGCGGGGTGGCTATTATCAATCAACGAGATGTTGCACTCGATGGGATTCCAGTTACTGTTTTCATCCTGATAATTAATTGGCGTAGTATATATCTCTAGAACGTTTCTTCCTGATGTAGCATTGTAGTATCCATTCCACGACAGTCCACGGTCAACAAGATAATAGTCATCCGATGGTATAGGTGGATCTGTGAGGTTGATATATTCATTGGCACCGTAACTGTCTTTCAACGTGGCTATTGTCAAGGTTGCCTGTGCTGAGACGTTAAAACTGTGCCCTGAAGTACAGTTGCTGTTGCCCGCGTAGTCAACTGTCCAGATGGTGTAATCGTATTGTCCGGCTAACCAAGTTTCATTAAAGTTGTACCAGTATGTACTATTTCCAGTATTGTTATTCATGGTAAAATTGCTATAAGTGTTATCTGGATATGTTATATTGATTTTCACGGTATCAACGCCACTAGCATTATCAGTGACATCGGTGGTAATATTTACATTGAAACCAAAACCAACAGTATCTGGGGTGTCCGAAATATTTATTATCCCTGGTGCAAAGTTATCGGGGGTGTATCGACAATAGATTGAATATTTATTGTCTTCGTGGTTAAAATTGTTAGTATCTGGATAATAATTATAGTATCCTTCAAAAGAATGCCCCTGTAAGGTGCATGATCCATCATCATAGTATAGCTCATTACCTGTGCCATTATCATAGTACATTTTTACGGTGCAGTAATCAGCCCAGCAACCGATGACATACTCGGTATCATTTATTAAAACCGGTTTTGGAACGGAAAAATTGAAAATCTGCCATCCTTTCCCACTGGAAACATTCTTCTCTTCGGAGATGCCCATCAGCTTCGAATCGTTGTGTCTGTAAATAACGCATTGATAATGGAAATCAGATGTGGCATTTCCTGGATCTATATAGACTGATGCATTATCAGCAACGCCCTTCAGATTTACCATAAACCTTGAACCGGTTATTGTATGCAAGATGCTCTGATTTGAACTGCCAACTTTCCGGTACCCGAAGCTCCGAAGAACAGTATAGCTTCCCTGAGAAGAAGAGTTGAGGTTTTCAGCATGGTCAACCGCCCAGACAGTATAGCTGTAATCCCCCAGCTGACATGTATCGTTAAACACATACTCATAGATATTACCGTTAATGTTGTTCATGGTGAAGTTACCATAGGTGTTATCTGGATAAGTTATATTGACGGTGGCGGTTTTAATACCGCTCACACCATCGCTTAGATTCGCAATAATGGTTATGTTATATCCATAACCGACCTCATCCAAATCGCTGGAAAAAGACGTTATCTCAGGATCAGTGGTATCAATGTAGATCGTCTGATAGGAGACGCTGTAATTTGTTCCAGCATCAGTAATATTCAGCGACACGTTATATACACCTTCTGCAGCATATTCATGGGTTGTATTTCGGCTACTGTTCGTACTGTTGTCTCCGAAATCCCAATACCAACCTGTTATATCGTTATATCCGTCTGAAGTATCGTTAAAGGAAATTGCCTCCTGAGGACTCCTATGTTCCGAGGAGCAATCAAAATCGGAATTGAGAATTACGACTTTGACAACCTTGGTAACATTTGATGTAATGCTTGCATTATCGGTAACAGTCATGGTAACATTATAAGTTCCCTTCTTACCATAGGTATGGGTTGTATTTTGCTGGTTACTGTAATTCCCGTCATCAAAAGAATAATTCCACGTTAGGACCGGTAAGGTAGCACCTTGTAATACCTGTCCATAAAACTGGATTTGTTTTCCAAGCACTACAGGCGTTGAACATATGTTCATATTCGAATTGAACGGTACTGCCACATTTAATGGTTCAGACCAGTCACTTTCATCTAAATTGGTATCCCTTGATTTAACCCTTATCTGGTGAGTGCCAGGAGGAAGCCACATGGTCTTATCTGTGGTGTTACTAGAATTATGATAATTTGTCCAAAACAGACATTCCTGGTTGTCCCACTTCCACTTATAACTGACTTTATCTCCATCAGAATCTGTAGCATCAGTAGAAAATGTATACCACCCCTCACCCTGGGAAGATTTTTGTGGATTAGTGGGTTTTGATGGAGGATTGTTATTTTCTGGGATTTTAATAGAAACTGATGGATCACCAAAGAGGTTTAATTGATAGTAACAGATTCGGTATTTTTTCGTTTCTCTATTTTCTAAATACCCCATTCTTAACAGATACAGGGAATCTTCCTTGGAATCTTGATTAGCTCTCCCTATCTCATGTATGTTTTCACCATAGACGGCGTCAAAGAATTCCCTTGCAAATCTCTGCGAAGGTCCATCTGTAGTAGTCTCATCAGGATCAAACCAACCATCAAATGAGTTTAGTATAACTGCAAAAGCTCCGTTCGTTTTTACGGTCATATATTCAGCAAGAGTCTCACCTTTTATGCCTGTAAAACGACCGGCTTTGCATGCATAAGAATACATAAAAAAATAGTTTTTATTCGATAGCTTGTGATAATTAAGAGTTGATAGGACTGGTTTATGTAACCAATGAAGTGTTCTTCGTATTCTCCACGGTCTTTGAATTGCCATTACTGATATGTTTAACCACCAACCACCATGACCTAGGAAATATAGTATACCACAGCTTCCTCTATTTTTATTCACTAAATTAAAAAATTCCTTTGGGGGAAAACCTCGATCGCGTCTAGTCTCTTTTTGCACCCATGGCTCATCAGTATCATTTAAACTATCAATTGAATATTCGTTTGATCCACTACCTTTAGGTATTCCTTTTGTTTCATAACCATGATTATCGCAATAACCAATTATCTCCTTATTATACTCATCAGGAGGTGCATAACTATGAAAAGCGGATGTAAATAATCCCACAACCGAAGCATGTCCAATATATTCTTCCTTAGGATCAGAGTAAAATTCATAATCTAGAGTTTTTGTTACAAAATTATTTACCTCTCTAGGATTTCCCACAGGGGCTCTTCCAACATAAACCTCGGCTATTAAATCTAGATCATCCATGTAAGGTTCTTGGGTCCATATCCCGTCCCCGCTATGTTGGTAATAATACCAAAAATTCTCTTCCTCGAAACTCTCATTCAATATTTCTGTCCAGACACTACCATCGTATACTTTAATTCGAACATTATCGATATTAAATGAACCTTTCCCAAAAAAAGTTGCAGCGTAATAATGGAACTCTATATAGATATTATCTGGGTCATCGTAATTTGACAAATTCTCCAAATCGAGCTTATATATACTACCAATGTCTGTATTTTCATCTTTAACCGTAGTATCCAAAAGATTTTCTTCTAAATGATTTGGGGGATCACCTGTACCTGAAACTATATTAACTTTGATCCTATGATTATCATCTGACTTCTCCCATTGAAAATTTCCATAAAAGATGAGTTTTGCTCCTTCATATCCACTAAGATCTATTGATGGTGAATATAAACTCACGTCATATTTTTCTTTTTTATCTTCTTCATCATCCCAACCGGCTTCTGCATAATAAAATCCTCCTCCTCCAACTTCATTTTCGTCTACCGGATCCGCTTCCTCCCAATTTTCACCATCATTAGGTTCACCGTATAACTCATCTCCATCGTTGTCATATGAACCATCAAGGCAGGCATAATATAAATCGGAGGGTACCGCAGTACCTCCATTATTCTTAGCCCTTAGTAATCTGGCTGGAACAATATCGTCATCTCCACCAAGCAGAACATATTTTATTTGTGAGTTAAAATATTCGTCTTGAATAAACATCCGAATTTTCTCAGCGGGATCTCTTCCTTCAGGGTATTCTGTATAAATATCTTCAACTTTTTTTATTTTTGTTTTAATACCATGATTTTCTTTTTCATTTGCAAATGTTTGAAATGTATTCCACTCCCAATTATCAGGTACCCACCACGGACGAGTATTTATTAAATTCCCTTTTGTTATGATTAATAAATCATACGTTTCTGATGGTGGAGTTAGATTTGATGTGTAGGTGTTAACCATACTGTAATCATCAACCTTTAGCTTCATCTCATTTTCATCTGATTGAAGATTTCTAAAAAGAGAATTTGGTGAACCTGTATCATTGGTTTTGATCATCACGGACATATTTTTATAATAATAAATCTCACCGGTGTCGTTTATATAGTGTACGGGATAGAGATTGAACATAAGGATATTATATCCCCTGAAACCATTGATATAGGGAATACTACATAATTCTGTTGGATAAGGATTTGACGAATTGAAATGCGACTGGTTTGATTGGTTTATTGCCGAACCAAGAGTAACATTATAACCGTTTCCTAATGAAGTGTTTCCACTATAAGTTATGTTGATTGATTCCAAAGTTCCATTTTGTGGAAGTAGCATCTTTACAAATTTTACTGGTAGTTTAGGACAACCAGTAAAGCCGAAAGTAGTTGTGTTATTCATTGCAACGTTATGATAAGTAGTATCAGATATATTAACTTCTGTTATATCTGGTTCAGTAAACGAAAAATCTATTTCAATCTCTTCACTGGATACTGATTGAACGCATATAATAGAGAAAATACCCATTATAATTAGAACACCTGCCCTAAAAAAATATATTTTCATTTTTTCGCCTCCTTTCCCATACAAAAAAAATGGGTAAAAGGGGAATAAAGTATTAAGATATAAATATTTTCTCAAAAACTTAATTATTGCAACATATATAACAAAAAATTTTTTAATTCACCTTGTAAATCTCAATATAGAATCAATAAAAGAAAAAGGATTAGTTACAAAATTAATGAACAAGTATTTGCCTCAATATCGGAAAGTTACAGGTAAATCGATCAAACAGCCATTTCAACAGATTAAAGTTGAAATTAAAGAGATTGTTTTTCGGTATTGTGACTTCTAATGTCGCCCAGTCGCTTTCTCCACCATGAATATCAATAGCCATCGCTTTAATTGTATAGTTGCTCTTATTATACCATGAATGATTAACTGTTACTTCCGCTCCAGAGGGAAAGGGACCGACTGTTGTAGTTTCTTTGTTACCCCAATAATCATATGAATCCCAATCTATAAAGTAATAGATATCTTCATTATCTGGTTCTGTAGCTACTATCGTGTATTCGTAGGACATATAGATTTTCCCATAAGTTCTACCTTTTATTATTGGTTTATTGGGTCGCTGGTTTTCAAACGCACCTACTTTTATTAACCAGACATCATCATTTAATCCATTATAATAACCAGTCCATCCAGTTATAATATAACCGCCATCTTTAGTTTGGTGGACATCCCGTCCTCGGTCATTATCGTCTGGTTTCCCAAATATCATGTCCCATTCTTTGTTTCCCTTACTGTCGGTTTTTATCAACCAAGTATCGTCTATAAAATAAGGTGGTTCTGCAGTTATTCCAACAATGATGTATCCATCATCTTTGGTTTGCTCAATAGAATATCCGATTTCAAGGTTACCTGTATCTAATGTTTTGTTCCATTCTTCGTTACCTTCTGCATCTGTTTTAATTAACCACACATCATCAATAGTAGAGTCGTAGGAATCTGTACTACCTATTAATATGAATCCACCATCACTAGTTTGTTGAACTCCATTTCCTCTCTCCCAACCTGCTCTACCAAAAGTTTTATACCACAACTCACTACCATTTGCATCAAGTTTAATCAAAAAGATGTCATCTTTCCAAGGATAATTTCCATCAGTTGTACCAGAAACAATATATCCACCGTCATCAGTCTGGTCGATTGAATAACCTTCAACACCTTCTATTCCGCAGATTGTATTCCATTCTATACTTCCATTTGAATCTGTTTTAATTACCCATATGTCCCCAAAGGGTTCATTGTATGTGGATCCTACTATGATATAACCATCATCATTTGTTTGCTGAATCGAATACCCCCAATCAGATTCACTTCTTCCAAATGTTTTATTCCATTCTTCATTGCCATAACTGTCAGTTTTTATCAACCAAACATCCCGTTCACCTGAACCAACAGATGTTGTACCACCAATTAGTATGTATCCATCATCGGTAGTCTCTTGTATTGACATACCCATATCAAATCCTGTTCCACCAAAAGTTTTATTCCACTGTTCATTGCCATTCTCATCAGTTTTTACAAGCCAAAAATCAAAATCATGACCCCCTCCTTTACTATATGATTCTGTCTTTCCAATTATAACGTATCCCCCATCTTTAGTCTGCTGAACTGAATATCCGTGGTCAGTTTTATCTCCTCCAAAGGTTTTATTCCATTCATCGCCTCTAGTACAAACCGATGAAAGATATTTTTGTTCGTTATTTTTTGTACTTGCTCTCTGAAAAGTATTTTTAGAATTTCCAATAGACCCGCCAATATTTGGTAAAATAATATTGATTCCAACAAAAAAAACAATAATGGCAATAATGTTCTTCTTTCTAAATAGACTTTTCTTTTTCAATTATCTTTCTCCCAGATTACATCTATAGGTGTTATAGTATATAAATATTTATGAAAATAGTCTCAAATATAACTATCGTTAGATAAAAATTAATTACGTGTATTATCATATGTTATATTTGAATAACAATAAAAAATCTTTTTTGAGTTAATACAAAAATGTAGCTGGAATTGATCTAGGTATAATTGATTAAAATAATTTGAAATATTGTATGTGTTTTAAGCTATTTTTCTTGAAAAAAGTATTTGATAAAAAAATATAAATATCAATAAGTGGTTGAATAATGAAAGGGAGGTTATATATGCAATATACTTTGCCAACGAAAGTAATTGTTTTTGCTTCAATAGTAATTTTAATTTTAATTAATTTCACTCCATTAGCTGATAGTCTATCAATAGAAAGACATAATTCAAAATATTATGAGATATTAAATATTAATAAAAAAAGAGAATACTTTGGTAATAATAATTCAGAATTAACATCTGTTTCAAATAATAAATTTGTGCTTGGGGAGCTTATTATAAAATTCATTGAGGATGTAGATATTTATCTTTATTATTCTCAAGATGGTATCCTGAATACTGGTATTGAATCAGTGGATACTCTCAATAAAAAGTATCATGTCAGTTCCGGTGAAAAAATCTTTAAGGGATCCCAAATTTTCTCTTTATCAACTATATACAAGTTTGTTCTTCCATATGATGCGAATATTTCCACTATGGCTAGGGAATATATGTCTGACCCCTTCGTTGTCTATGCCGAGCCTAATTATTATTACAATCTTTGTGATGTTCCAGATGATCCTTATTTTGAACAACAATGGTCATTATATCAAGAAAATAATTGTGATATAGACGCACCTGAGGCGTGGGATATAGAAACAGGTAGTTCAGATGTAATCATCGCAGTTCTTGATACTGGGGTCTTTTATAACCATCAAGACCTCGCTGAAAATATTTGGATTAATGAAGATGAAATCCCTGGAAACAATGTCGATGATGATGGAAATGGCTTTAAAGATGATATTAGAGGATGGGACTTTTACTCTAATGATAACAATCCAATCGATATCGATGGACACGGAACCTATTGTGCAGGAATTGCCAGTGCTGTTACTGATAACAATATTGGTATTGCAGGCGTCTGCTGGAATTGTAGCATTATGCCGGTTAGAATTTGCAAATCTACAAAAGTTCCATTTACGGCTGCTGCAAATGGTATAGTGTACGCTACTGATAATGGCGCTGATGTTATCAGTATGAGTTGGGGTGGGTATTTTGAGTCGAGTTTAATTCGAGATGCACTCAATTATTCATATGATAATGGTGTCGTACTTACTGGTTCAGCAGGAAATAGCAACACCAATAAGAAACATTATCCATCAGGTTATGACGATGTGATTGGAGTAGCGGCAACGGATGAAATTGACCATAAAGCCTCATTTTCCAATTATGGTCCATGGATTGATGTCGCTGCACCAGGGATTAATATTTTGTCTACCACTTTAGGAGATTTTTATGATGCAAAGAATGGAACGTCGATGTCCTGTCCCCTTGTTGCAGGTGTTGTTGGATTGATTTTATCAAGGAATCAATTTTTAACCCAGAAAATCGTAAAGAATATTATTTGTAACAGTGCTGATAGACTCCCTCCCTCAGAACAAAAAAAGGTAGGGAAAGGAAGAATCAATGCATATAATGCTTTATTACGAGGTCTTGGAACTGGACTTGCAGAGATAACTTCTCCAATGCATGGCGGTGATGTTAACAATATTATTGATATTACAGGTTTGGCAGTGGGATTAGATTTTCGATATTATATTGTTGAATATAGTAAAGGTATGGGTCCTCCATCAAATGAGTGGATAATCATTAAAAATTCGACAATCCCTGTTTATGATGATATTTTAGCGTCTCTAGACACAAATACTATGGATGGTGAAGGGCTCTATAACCTCAGATTGACTGTGGTGTGCAATGATGGAATATTCAAAGATACTATATGGATCGTGGTAAACAATGAACAAAACACCTTTTATGTTGATAATGACAGTGGGCAAGGTGTGGATTTCAATTCCATCCAGGAGAGTGTATATAGTGCTGGATCTGGTGACACCATATATGTGTATAATGGTGTATATTCTGAACGTATTGTAATTTGGAAATCGATAACTCTTATTGGTGAAGATAGGGACAATACCATCATTGATGGTCAGAATAATTTAAAGGTAACGGTGTATATAACTGGTGGTAGTGTAGATATGAGCGGTTTCACATTTAGGAATGGTTCCAAAGGTGTGTATATATATAATTCATCTAACAATAATTTCCATAATAACAAAATTATACGACATGACTGGGCGGGTATGTATATTGTTAACTCTGATGAGAACAACATATATGATAATATTATGATACAGAACTGTTGGAGTATTGGACTCGATAATTCTTCAGGCAACAAAATTTATGATAATTATCTTAACAATAGTGTAGGTCCTGGGAAACGGGATGGTTACGGCATCTATTTAATGGGTTCAAATGATAACGTCATCGATAATTGTACCATTACTGGCTTCTCTTGGGCTCTTCCTTGGGACTGGGGAACTTGTAACACAGTCCGTTATTGTACTATTTCCCAGTGTAGGGGATTTTTTCGCTTAAGCTGTCTTGGATGTAAAAATAACCTTTTTCACCATAATAATTTTTATGGTTACTTACCAGGATTTTACTTTAAGCAGAAAAGGAATCGCTGGGATGATGGTTCAGAAGGTAACTATTGGGATCTTCCTCGTAAGATCGATATACTTCCGCCATGGGGTATCAGAGATGTGCCAGTTCTTGTGTATAATCTTCGCAATATAGATTGGCACCCTCTTATGAATCCTGTTAAATAGGGTAGAATTTATATAACATAACCTTTGTTGGAATAGATATAGGGAGGAAACATTTGATAATGAAAAGCATCACCCTTATTGTAATTCTTTTGTTAATTGGTATTAGTATTACTTCATCATCTGGTGATAGAGCTCAAAATTCTGAAATATCCTTGATAGTCATTAAGGCATTTGAGGAGATGGGTGAAAATGGATATATTGTAAGCGATGTTCCTATTATAATCACAAGTGAATCTGATGATATAGATGAAATTTATTATAGAATCGAAGGTGGACAGTGGATAAATTATACTGAACCATTTACCCTCCCTGGTGACGGTAACAATCTTCTTTTTGAATGGTGTGCAACCGATTTTGAAGGAAATCAATCGGATATTAATGGGATTACATTTGATATAGATACAACACCTCCAAAAGTAGATGATATATCTTGGGAGGCATGGAAAGATGGTGGAATCTGGTATGTGGATTTAACTGCTCATGCATGGGATTATACATCTGACATGGACAGAGTTGAATTCTTTATCAGCGATAAGCATATGGAAACCATTGAAGGGAAGGGACCAGATTATGTATTTACTATCGAATGGAAGGAAAAATGGAAAAAACACACCTTTTGGTTCTATCATTATGATAGGGCAGGAAATTGTAAGAAATTATACTTTGATTTTCCTATACCTCCTTTAAATATAGTAGAAAAAAAAGGTAATTCAGGAAAAAACCTTGTCCATGGTAAATTGGAATCATTACAATTAACTACAGAGATAGTTGAACGTGAAAAAACAAATTTCTATCGTTCAATGTCAGGAAATTTCAATCCTTCATATGTCGTAATGGAAATTAAACGGAAAATGGGGAACAAGGACTGGTTTGTCAGTAATGTCACTATCAATATGGTTCCTGATCCTGACGGAATAGCAGCGATATACTATAAGCTTGATGATAAGGACTGGATAGAATACTATAATTCTGTTACCATATCAAAGGATGGAGATCATGAGTTTTTGTGGTATGTCGTTGATGATGAGGGGCATTCGTCTACCCCAGATTTGTTTGCGTTCAAAATTGACCAAACTCCACCAGGGATAACCGTTGTAAAAAAGAGAATAGCAATACATAAGGTCAAGTTCATTGCAAGTGTCTACGATAAGACAAGTAATATAGATCGGGTAGAGTTCCGACGCTCTGGGACGTTGGATTTTACCGATTACGACTTTCCTTATGTGTGGATCTGGTGGGGATTGGGTTTTCAAAAGATTACGGCAACAGTTTATGATAAGGCAGGAAATCGGAATAGCAGGACGCTTTATACATTGCAAGTTAGCAAGAATCAACATAGATATAATGTATGGTTCTTGGATTGTTTTCTATGGTTTCAACAAATTAAAAATGTGGTGATAAGGCAGTTAGAATGAAGAAACTATTAGCAATCACAATTATGATTCTATTCATCAGCGTCAGCGTTATCCCATCAACGACTTCAATAGAACAATTATTCGAACCAACATCATCTGGTAATACCTTGTACGTAGGAGGTAATGGACCAGGGAACTATACCTCTATTCAAGATGCTATTGATGATGCTAAAAAAGGAGATACAGTATATGTCTATGATGATTCATCTCCCTATTATGAGAATGTATTTGTTGATGAATCAATAACCTTAATGGGTGAAGATAAAAATACTACAGTTATTGAAGGTTTAGAGGATAGATTTTATACTATTTACATCAATGAACCTTATGTTACCTTAACAGGATTTACTATTCAATATAGTGCCTTTAAGTCAGGGACTGGAATACATATTAACCACGAGCCATGTGTTAGTGGAAATTCCTATAATAATACTATCTATAATAATATAATAAAAAGAAACAATTACATTGGTATCTCATTATCTGGTTCCTCTAACAACAATATTTTTCGGAATAACATTACAAATCACAAATTGGGAATTGTTGTTTTTTGTCTTCACAATTCTTCTTCTTATAACAACATTTATCAAAATAATATAATGAAAAACAGAAAAGGTATCTATTTTGCAAAAGGTTTTGATGCAGTTTCAAGAAATAACATGGTCTATCAGAACAACTTCTTTAATAACCGTATACATGCTATGGATGATTGTATAGATAATCAATGGGATAATGGAGAAGAAGGCAACTATTGGCATGATTACGAAGGAGAGGATAACGATGGTGATGGTATTGGAGATGAACCTTATTGGATATCAAAAAGGAAAGGTATCAAAGACAATTATCCTCTGATGAAACCATATGGAAATATAACAAGCCATCCGAAAAACAGTCAAAGTATCGTCGCTTCAAGTAGACTTAGTAATAAGAGAATAATAACCACACTTGGAAATCTGCAATTTAATAATGACACCACACCTCCTGTTACTACTATATTGTTTGATCCACCGAAACCAACCGAAGAGAATGGCTGGTATCTGCACTTTGTTATAATTACACTCAAGGCTAAAGACGATATTTCAGGTGTAAATGCTACATATTACAGAATAAATGAAGGAGAATGGATTCTTTATTCTGGCTTATTTAAGGTGGAGGAAGGGGGAATCTATAGAATTGAGTATTATTCGGTGGATAACACTGGTAACACGGAGAAGATTAACTCATCAGATTTCAAGATTGATAATAGTTGCCCTTTTATACATCTTGATAACGAGAAGGTAAAGAGAAATAAACGTAAATTTACGGCAACATGCATTGACTTTATGAGTGGTGTCGAAAGGGTTGAATTTTATTGTAATTATGAATTGAAGCATATTGATTATGAGGAACCATATGAATGGATTGTGAATATTTCTAGTGTCGTAGATGAAAGAGGAATGAATACACAGCAACATGGATCTGATTTTTACGATGCCCATGCCTATGATTATGCTGGAAGAGAGGGTTTACCAATTAAGATTATTACACCAATTAGATATATCGGATTTATTCTTAATCCAGAATTTTCGAAATATAAAGTTACATTTTTTGCATTAATAGTTTATATTCCGAATATTGATGAAGTAGTAAAGTATGAAAATTTAACATTGTGCACAATTGGATCTTTAGGATACATTGGAAGATTCTTTATACGTGCAGCGTTCTATTATGATTGGCCTCCAGGCCCCTTAATTCCTCCATAATACCTAAGCATTTAAACTCAATTGCTCTTGTTTGTTTTTAATATAAAGCTGCGTTTTTTTAGTGAGAAAGTTATTTCTTATGCATTTCCATTTTTTAGTTATTATATATAAAATTATTCTTTCTGCACCTAAAGTCTGATTTTTGCACTTAAAGTTGGTGATTTTAAGCAGTTTAGGTGCAAAGCCCTTATTGAGATGCAAAATTAATCATAGTGTTTTAAAGATTTTAGTTTAAAATCGCCAGGATTTATTCGGATATTCCTCCCAAAACTTGAAGACTTTATCAAGACCTTCCTCAGTGATTTTCAGATATAGTTTTTCACCATTCTCGCTTTTTTTAAACGTTGAATACGTCTTTCACGCTCTTTTTTAGAGATTTTAAATTTCTTACGTATTTTCAATAGAGATTCGAGTTGTTTCATGCTTTCTTCATCAAACATGAGGCATAACTCGTCTATGCCTTCCTGAATGATTTTTACTTGATTCCCTACATTTCCTACTAACTTTTTTTTAAAATACGTCTTATGTTGTTGACTTCGGAAAGACAGTACAGCAACAAGCTGTTTTTTCAAAAGTGAATACGGTTGAATGAATCCCAGTTTTTGTTTAAGACGAATGGACCATATTCCAATGTCATCACGTTCAAGTAAATACTTGTCTTTGTACTTTTTGAGATAACGATTCCAGATAGTATTTGGAATATCCCTATCATGCTTCCATTGGATTTCTTTTGGTTTTGATATTGTAAGAGTTTCTAAGTTCATTCTTCTATCTCAATTTTTTCTAAAAAATCATTCACTTCATTTGATGTTTTTGCATATTCGAAATCCCTCTGCAGTTGATGTGCAACATAATGAGAAAGGTTGAAATCGGGATCTTGTTCTTTTGCCAGTTTAAGCAATTTTTCAGGAATCCAAATACCTGTGCTAATCATTCCCAAGCGTCTTGTTACCATTTAACCACCCTCCTTTTTATTTTTAATAATTTTTGTCTAATTTTCTTGATCTCATTGTTTGTGATTGGACCACAATAAAATTTACACAATGCACAAAAAATATTGATTTCTTCCATTCCCGGAAGTTTCTGTCTCAATTTTACCTTAACACCAGATTGTAACAATTGATAAATTAAGCAATGCTGAAAGATAGCACAAACGCAATGCTCTGGTGGTAATAGAAAACCCCAATGCTGAAATGAACTACCAGAATTAGTCATTTAATCAACTCTCCAAAAAACGACAAAAACGGTACCACCAGTACCATTGGTACCACCTGTTTATATATGTATATATATTATGTTTTATTATACTATATATATTACATAATGTACTATGTTTTAAAAAATACGTTACAAGGATGTTGGGGTGGTACCGGTGGTACCGGTGGTACTGCATTTTAGTCACCCTCTCCTAAAGAAGTTTGTTTTGCTTTCATTTCAATTTCAAAAATCACTGGTTGTTCATAGTCAGGAATATATTTTGGAAATATTTTGTCAAGTCTCACAATATTTTTAATTTTCAAAACACCACGGTATCGTCTACCATCGAATTTTTTCTGGGAAAGGGTCTCCTGGTTTAAACCACGCCACATCTTAGCAATATCAGAAGGACTAAAAGTCTCCCCTAAGGATTTACTAACTGTTTTCAGTGTTAAAGGTGTACGAATTACTTTATCTTCCTTTTTCCATTCTGTTACAATAATATATTCAAGCCCATTCCGTTCAAGTTGTGTACCTCCATCTGTTAAATTTCCATATACGACATTTAACACTAAACCTTCTGGACTTGCAGCACGCTCTTTAATAATTCTTTCTTGGAGTATTAACGCTAATTTTTTAGCCTTTTGTAACAATGCTGGCTCTTCATCTTTTAAGCCCTCTATTATCAGTAGAGCTTCCCTTACTCGGAAACTTGATACATCTGGTATTGTCAATTGCGTCGGCATTTTACCATCTAAATGGCGCAATTTAAAAAGGAGGAGTTTTCTTTGCAATGTTTTTCCTTTTTCTAACCATTCATCTGGTGGTATCAGATGGTAATTTTCTGGATAATCCGTTGTTGCAGTCGGCATAACCGTACATCTTGACTCAAGTCCATCATCTTTGAAACCAGATCTTGTTGCCATTATCGTCATACCAAAAGACTTCCAATATTCCACTTTTTTAAGATCTAAACTATATCTTGGAATTGGTACCCCATCTGCCCTAGAATTAAGGAATTCAACGAGTTCACTTGACAAACTGCTATCATTCATATCGGCTTCATCAAGGATTAGTGTACCCTCAATAGGGCCCACCCCCCTAAATAATGTAGGTACACGAATTGTTTTCAAACCATATAGAGAATGATAGGTAAGGTATCTCATCACTGTTAGGAATCTTTTTTTCCCTGTTTCACTTGGTCCACGTGCATTTAAAATCGGGATAAATTTTTCCGCAGTATTTTTCTGCCAAACAGGAGAAACCCAAGACGCTAACGTTAAATAAATTGTTAATTCATATAATTCTGGATAATCTACAGGATCATATTCCTCAAGTGCAAAATCAACCATCTCATCGATCAGGTTTTGTAATGTATCGTATTCTTCTACTCCATCTGGAAAGACTACTGCATTTCTTTGATTTATATCTATGGGATAAGGCTTGATTAATGTATCACCAAAACAATAATCATTAATAATCTCCCAGGTATCAGTTTTTTTATCATATAGAATAAATTTTTCATTTCCGTCTATTATCGTCTCTTCAAGATATTTTTCATCTGGCAATTCAAATGTGCTTACATATAATGCTGTATCTTCCTCCTTATTTTTAGGACAGCTGTCACAATATTTGTTTACAATTATTGCACATTTCTGGTTTAATTTTTTGCATCCCCAGGAATGCATTTTTTTCCTTCTAATACGTTCTACATTATCTAAAGTAATTTGTGGATCATGTAATTCACCTGAATTTTCATCATGTGTTTTGAAAAATTCTATTATTTCGTTATTAGTATAATTACAATTGATAAGCTCACACGCAACAGCTGTTCTAAAATGCTCATTCCATTCATCACCATTATCATGTGACTCTATAAAGCAAAATCTCGGTCGTTTCTTACGTTTTTTTCTTAATTTTTTCCCCTCTTCAATTGTTTCTTCTTTTGTAATCTCTATCTTTTGTGCTTTTTGTGTGTTTTCTAATGTGGGGTAATAATCAACAAACTCTACATACCGTTTACATGCAGGGCATTTTCCTTTATGATTATCGTTAATTTTATCCTGTGGTATTTTTGCCCCACATTTGAAGCAATACCATTGTTTTAGTTTCTTTGTTTTACCCCCCCTAGTGATTTTCTTTGTCATTTTCAGTGCACCCCGCTCATTAATACAATCTCAGTGATTTTTGATAAGGCGATTAATGCAGTTCTTTGAGGGGTTTCAAAAAGCAGGGAATCATCATAGACTTTTTTTATGATGCCAGTCAAAGTAAAATTGTTATCCTGCACAAGTTTGACGGTTTTATCTACAAAAAAATCAACAGCTTCTTTCTGCATGTTGCATCTCTCCAAATACAACTCTTCTCATACCAAGTCTCTCCTTATTTTAACTATCTCAAATAGCTTTTTTAGAAGGAGCAATTTTATGTAATAAAAAATTTATAGCATCTACATCAGTTTTCAAGTTGTTTTTTTGTTTAAAAAATTCTACATCTTCGTCAGTAATGCTATGTTGTTTCCTACTATTTTTATATAAAGAACATATTTTACGGTGGTTCATATTTATTTCTCCCCCGTATATGTCCTTTCAAAAAATAGTAATCAAATTTCTACATATAAATTTTTTGATATACATAAAATTTAAGGGCGACTACCTAATATCCAGTCTTCGAAAAGAGAAATTTATTACATCCTCTAAGAGTAACCTTACAATATTCCTGCAACTATGATGGGGCGCAGTTCCTAAAGTTCTTCTTCATTTTTAATCTGTTCTATCTGTTCATTTGTTGCCATCTGCAATAACATTTTCAATATTTCCCTAGCTTTCTTCGGATCCTGTAATATTTTCTGCATTGCTATACCTGTTGTAGTTGCATCCATTGTAATCTCTTCTTTTTTGATATCCAATTTCTGACCGCATCGACCACACACAATGTTTGTCGGCTGATTCTCATAATAACAATTTAAACAAACCTTTGCCTGCAATAGAGAAATATCGTCTTTCTCAGGTTCCTTAAAACCCGTAATCACTTTTACCTTATCATCAATATCCTTTGCTTCTAAATGAACGTATCTGCTTGGCATCTTAGAATTTTTCTTCCAACCAAATCGAAATCGCAATTCAGGTTCGTTAAACCCTGCACGGACACACCAAGTAGCACTTACATGTCGCAGATCATGTGTTTTCTTTATAGGAACATTGGAATCTCTTCCAATTCTTTTTATGATATCATTAATTGATTTCTTTGCTAACCTTAGTTTTTCAAAATCCTCCTGTGTAGCAATACCTTTATTCACTTTCTGTAATATCTCTGGGTAGCTCCGTGGATCCCGTGTGTAAAACAACGGTGCTTTATCAAAATTCTTAAAAGGATGCTTATTTTGGTAGTCTTTTAGATATTGTTTTGCACTTGGAACCAAAAATAACCGTATTTTCCGCATTCCTGTTTTTTCATCTCCACCATGATTTTCACCAAGTCTAGGGAGTAAAAAATATGGACCTAGTTTATCAAATTGTAAGCTTTCAACATTCAATGCTATAAGTTCTCCATTTCGCAACCCACCATCAACGAAGCTAACGATCATAGCCTGATCTCGTATGTTATCACAAGCATTCAACATACGTAATAGTTCCTTTTGTGTCAATATGCGATCTAGAGGTAATTCATTATCTCCTCTATTAGAAATAATAATCCAGTTCACACAATCAGGATATGCGATGTTTTTTTGTCTTCCTTTACCTAGCTTGTAGTTCTTTTTATCAGATATGTATTTGTAAAATCGTTTTATATGAATCTTGTAGGTGTCTATACTTGATTTTCTGTATCCTGATTTAAGATGCTTTGCCCAATCCATTATGTCGTCCTGGGTTGCTTCGTTGAAAGGTTTGTCTTTGAGAAATTTGTCTAATGTCAGTATCGCCATTACATCAGTTCTTCTTGTATATTGATTAACTTCATCTATTTCCTCCCTTAGTTTTAGATAATCTTCTACATCTTTCTTGTGGTCTTCATTTACAAAATTCTTTAACATCTCATCAATAACTGTCTGAATATTGGTTGTTTCCATTCTAGATCACAAAAAGTATATCACAAAACTACTATTAATAATTTCCTGCTTTTCCGTCATTATCTTATGTAATTTCCTCTAATGGTATCCATATACAAAAGCTGTGTCATCTTTTCTGAAAAACAAGTTATTCCTAATCAATTTTTTGTTCATTTTATTGAAAGGAGTTTTAAGCTCATTTATATTACTTTTTTACATCAAATTTGTGATAGTATGGTTTTAAAATCTATTAATCCTGCGAGAGGAAAAGTCCTGAAAGTTTTCAAAGAATGGAAGCCAGAAGAAATTAAGAAGCAATTAAGGAAAAGTTCAAATGCATTTGATTGTTGGAAAGAAACTGATTATTCTGATAGAAGTAAGCTTTTAAAAAAAATTGCAAAGATTCTTCGTGATAATAGTAAAAGATATGCATCGCTTATGACTACAGAGATGGGTAAACCTATTTCTCAATCTGAAGGAGAGGTTGAAAAATGTGCTTGGGTTTGTGAGTATTATGCAGAAAATGGAGAGCTATTTCTCACAAATGAATATGTAGATATTGGTGATGATAAAAGTTATATTCGTTTTGTTCCACTAGGCATTATTCTTGCCATTATGCCTTGGAATTTTCCTTTTTGGCAAGTCTTCAGATGTGCAGCTCCTGCCATTTTTGCTGGTAACACAGTACTTCTAAAACATTCATCTAATGTTCCGCAGTGTGCATTAGCGATTGAGGAAATATTTTCAAAGGCAGGACTTCCAAGTAATGTTTTTAGAACATTACTTATAGGTTCAAATCTGGTTAAGGAAATAATTAAAGATGACAAAGTAGCAGCAATATCTTTAACAGGTAGTAGTTATGCAGGGCAAAGTGTAGCAAAAGTAGCAGGAAGTCATCTTAAAAAAGTAGTATTAGAATTAGGGGGTAACGATCCATTCGTAATATTATCAGATGTTGATTTGAAATTTGTAGTTGAACAAGCTATTAAAGCTCGTATGATAAATAATGGTCAAAGCTGTATTGCTGCAAAGAGATTTATCGTAGTCAAAGAAATATTCGATGAATTTAAAAATAGATTCTCTGAAAAAGTAAAACAACTTGTAGTCGGAGATCCAATAAACAGATCTACTGATATTGGTCCTCTTGCTCGAAAAGATATAATGACTCAGTTAGATATTCAAGTGAAAAAATCAATACAAAAGGGTGCTATTATTCTTACTGGAGGGAAACAACTTGAAGATAATTCCGGCTACTTTTATCAACCAACCGTTATTACAAATATTAAACAAACAATGCCGGTATTTTACGAAGAAACATTTGGACCGGTGGCATCACTGATTCAAGTGAAAAATGAAAAGGAAGCAATAAAGATAGCAAATGATACAAGCTATGGTCTTGGAGCAAGCGTTTGGACTAATGACACAAAAAAAGGAGAAGAATTTATTAAACAAATTAATGCTGGTAATGTATTTGTTAATGAGGTAGTAAAATCTGATCCTAGATTGCCATTTGGAGGTATAAAAAAATCAGGATTTGGACGGGAACTTTCTCAATATGGTATTAAAGAATTTGTCAATATTCAAACTGTTTATGTAAAAAAATGAATAAATAACCCTTTTACTACGTTCTTCTACGAAATTTGAGGAATAGTAAGACTCCCCAATGGCATTACTACAATTTTAGGTTGTCCTCCCTTTGCTTTTATTTTCTCTATTGCATCATCTAATGCTGTTTGTATATTCGAATAAGGTTTCATCATTGCTTTTTTAATTATCTCATCATCTAAATCTGTTACTGCCCACATATAAGCACGAGTTCCTATTTGGGCCATTTTCGCAGCTTTATGATAACCAAGCTTATATTCATCACCAATAATATCAAAAATCTTCTGTGGGGAATCAGCTCTACATAACAATTTTAAAAAAGCTTCCTCTCCTACACCCGTACGACATTTGGAAATAAGAATAATAATACCATTATCTTCTAAAGCATGTTTACCATTATCAAGTGCTTTTTGAGATTGATATAGATCGATATCCATAGGATAAGGTGCAGCAGTTATTACAATGTTACCTTTTTGTTTTAATGGCACACAAAATATTTGATTTGAAAATTCTATTGCTGCATCAAAGGATTTGTGTAAATCTCCAGCAGTGACAGCAAAAAGCTTATGATCACCGGTTAAAACAGTCTGAATTGAAAACACATTGAGATCCTTTAATACATTCATTGCATCTACCATATCCTCATGAACTGGATTACCACCAAGAGCAAGCGAACATGCTTCATCACTTAATGCAAGTTTATGATTCATTTCAATAGTTTTATAAGAAGCAACTCCTGGAAGAAACGATTTTCTCCCACCAGTATAACCTGCGAAATAATGGGGTTCAACACTGCCGATAACAAGGATATTTCGATATTCTGGAACCAGTTTATTGATAAACATCTCTGTTCCATTCTTTGATTTCCCTAGATATGTCATATCAGCATCTTTGCGAGCATCATGCGCATAAACTCTTCTTCGAAATACGTTATAAGTATCCCCAAAAATAAAACGATATTCATTTTCAGTAGGTGCACGATGAACACCTGTTGCTATCAGAAACTTAACATCTGGATGAGGTGAGAGAACGGGTAAAAGATATTTTAGTATATTTGAGGTTGGTGTTGGTCTCGTGGCATCATTAATTATTACGAGTAGTTTATCACATTTATCAGCAAACTCATCATATGATTCGTATCCAATGGGATGTTCCAATGCATCCTCTATTAATTTATCCTGATCTGTAATTTCAACTTTCTTAGGTACAAGAATCTCACAAGGTTCAGAAATGTTTAATTTAATGTTCTCTTTTCCATATGGAATATCAACTTGCATATGAATTCCTCTAATTTGATATCGTGAATAAAAAACCACCTAATATATTTATATGTAAATTAGAATTATTGGTTTTCTCCTGTTGAAGAGGATGTTTTCTAGGGGTTAATTTGGTTGCGACTTTGAATCCTAACCATATTAAAAATATCTACTTTAATGAATTTGGAGAATTTTGACTGGAGCCTGTTATTTTCACAATAGGCGGGAGTTTCATAATTTTTAATACCTACTTTCAATTACATAATTGGAAAAAAAGAAGGATGGTAAATAATGAAAACTGAAAAGCATACTATTGATGAAGCAATGAAATTCATATTTACTCATAAATACAATGTATTTGTTGGTAAAGGACTTAAATTACTTTATGAAACCGATGAAAAAATTAAAGAAGAAACTACAAAACTTGTGACGAAAATAAGTAAATTATTTAGTGAAGAGGGACAAAATACTGCTATTCTCTTACACTCGCTAAACATTCTTACGGCTAAAATATTTTCCGATACTGCTATAAGGAGAATTAAAAAGAAAAAATAACCTTTAATGCTTCAAGTATAAATTTGATATCATGAATAAAAAACCACCTAATATATTTATATGATTCGTGATATTCACTCGCCAGATGAAAAACTTCCAAATTGCTATTATTGGTGGGGGCGTCATTGGTTCTTCAATTGCATGGGAATTGTCAAAATATAAAATAAATGTTATAGTCCTTGAGATGGGAAGTGATGTTGCTTCTGAAACTAGTAAAGCAAATAGTGGAGTGATTCATAGTGGCATTAATTCTCCATATGGATCATTAAAAGCTCGTTTTTGTGTTGAAGGAAACAGGATGTTTCAATCCATTTCTGATACTCTAGGTTTTCCAGTAAAATGGACCGGTAAATATGTAATTGGAAAAAACGAAGATGAAGTAAAAGAACTTGACCAGTTGAAAAGAGTTGGAATGAAAAACAAGGTTCCAGGTTTAAAAATCATCAACGGTGATGAGGTAAAAAAAAGAGAACCTAATGTACCTTGCTTTCAAGCGCTATGGGTCCCAACCGCAGGAATTACATCACCATATGAAATGACAATATCATTTGCTGAAAATGCAGCAATAAATGATGTTTATTTTTGTCTTGAATCGAAAGTCCTCAATTTAAAGAAAGAAAATGATACTTTTCAAATTAAAACAAGTAAAGGTAACTTTCAATCTGATATTTTAATTAATGCTGCAGGAGTTCATTGTAGAGATATTGTTACAATGGTTGAAGAACCAGATTTTAATGTTTATCCATGTAGAGGAGAGTATTTAGTTTTAGATAAAAATTATTGTAATTTAGTAAATACAATGGTATATCCAATTCCACCAAAAAAAATGGGTGTTTTAGGTGTTCATATTACTCCGACTATTGAGGGAAATATCCTTCTTGGTCCAAGTGCAGATTATATTGATGATTTATTCGATACTAAAACTACAAAAAATATGATGGATACATTACTAAATGAGGCAAAAGTAATTATTCCAAACTTACCTGAAAAAGGTGTAATTAATGCATATTCAGGTATTCGATGTAAGCTTACATCATCTAAAGAAGGAGGATGGTCTGATTTTAGAATAGAAGAAAGTAAACAAACACCTGGTCTGATAAATCTTTTAGGTATAGAATCTCCCGGTTTAACAGCAGCTCCAGCAATTGCACAAGAAATATGTAGGATGGTATCACAGCATCTTGAATTTAAGATGAAAGAAAATTTCAAAATTAAAAAATTTAGAAATAAACGGTTCTCAGAAGTGTCACAAACAGAGCAATTAAAAATGATTAAAAATGATGACAGATGGGGTCGTATTATTTGTAGATGTGAGCAAGTTACTGAAGAAGAGGTCATCGAAGCATTAGCTAATCCTTTGGGAGCAAAAACTCTTTCTTCAGTAAAATATCGCTGCAGAGCAGGAATGGGAAGGTGTCAAGGTGGATTTTGTACCCAACATATAATTAGGATAATGGAAGACCAATTTAAAATAAATATTAACAATATGAAGCTAAAATCACCTGGTTCTAATCTCTTTTATAGAAGAAACAGAGAGGATGGAAATGATTAATCAACAAGTAGATGTAGCTGTTATTGGTGGAGGTCCCGCTGGTCTAGCTGCAGCAATTGCTGCAAAAGAATATGGTGCTAAAAATGTGGTAATATTAGATAGAAATAGCTGGCTTGGTGGCATACTTCCCCAATGCATTCATGATGGATTTGGAGTAGAAGAATTAGGAGAATCATTAACAGGACCCGAATATGCAGAGAAATATATTGATATTGTAAAACAACAAAATGTTGTCCTCATGATGGAGACGATGGTTATGCAATTTGATAAAGAAAGAGAAATAATTGCAGTGAATAAAAAAGGACTTCACAAGATTAAAGCTAATGCTATAATTCTTGCAATGGGTTGTAGAGAAAAGACAAGATGGCATGCTATGATTCCCGGTGATAGACCTAGTGGCATATTCACTGCTGGTGTTGCTCAGGCATTCATAAACCTTTATAACATTATACCGGGAAAAAATGTAGTTATCCTTGGGTCTGGCGATGTTGGACTGATAATGGCTCGACGTTTAAAATTTGAAGGAGCAAATGTTTTAGGTGTTGTAGAAATTTTACCTTATGCGAGTGGTCTTCCAAGAAATGTTGTGCAATGTCTTGATGATTATGATATACCTATTTGGCTGAATCATACAGTAACATGTATTAAAGGAAAAGAACGTCTTGAAGAGGTTACCATTGCACAAGTTGATGATCATATGGTTCCAATTTCTGGAACTGAACAGATGTTAAAATGTGATACTCTTCTTCTTTCATTAGGTCTTATACCTGAAAATGAACTATCAAAAAATGCTAATATTGAAATTGATGAGTTAACTGGTGGACCAATTGTTAACCAAAATTTGGGAACAACACTTGAAGGTGTATTTACCTGTGGAAATTGCTTGCAAGTTTATGATACAGTTGACATTCTCTCATTAGATGCAAAAAGGGCTGGTAAAAATGCAGCACAATATAATAAATCAAAAAAACTAAAACCTAGTATAAAACTAATAGCTGGTAAGGGAGTAAAATACGTAGTACCTCAAAAAATAGATGAAGCGGGAACTGTACATATTACTTTGAGATCTGAGAAACCACAAGAAAAATCTATTCTATGGATAATTGAAAATGATAAAATAATTTTGAAGAAAAAATTGCCATATGTAAATCCTGCTAATATGGTAAAATTAGATATCGAAATTCCATCTGATGTTGTAAAATCTAGACATAACTTGGAGGTAATAATTGATGACGAAAGATAAAGAAATTACTTGCATCGTTTGTCCAATTGGATGTAAAATATTGGTTGATTTGGATGGAAAACAGATAAAAAACCTTGAAGGAAATAAATGTAAACAAGGTATCAATTATGCAATAAATGAGGCCCTTGATCCAAGAAGGATGTTAACAAGTTCAATATTTGTTATCGGTGGAAACTGGCCACTTGTAAGTATAAAAAGCTCTCAACCAGTTCCAAAGGATAAAGTGTTCCAAGTTCTAAAAGAAATAAAGAAGATTAAAGTAAAGGCCCCTGTAAAATCAGGACAGATATTACTCCACAATGTAGCAAATTCTAATATTAATATAATCGCAACTAAATCTATTGAAAAATTCTAAGGTAAAGCTAAATTTCTTGTTTTTGGATTTTTTCTTCTTTTAGATTATGCATTAATTACAGCTAATGATTCTATTGCTGCATTAAAGGTTGCACTTGGGCGCATAGCTTTTGTTACCATTTCAATATTTGGTTTGTAGTATCCACCTAAATCAACAGGATTTCCTTGTGCTGCAAGTAACTCATCAAGTATTTTGGATTCGTTTTTTGCGAGTTCTTGTGCTAATTTAGTAAATCGTGTTTGAAGATCGGTATCTTTTGTTTGTTTTGCTAATGCTTGTGCCCAATAAAGTGTTAGGAAGAAATGACTCCCTCTGTTGTCCAATTCATTAACTTTTCGAGAAGGAGACTTGTTATTTATTAAAAATTGACCTGTTGCTTCGTCGAGCGTCTCAGCTAAGATTTTTGCTTTTTTATTATTTGTTGCACTACTTAGATGTTCTAGAGATACTGCAAGAGCCAGAAATTCACCAAGTGAATCCCATCGAAGATGACCTTCTTCCATAAATTGCTGCACGTGTTTTGGAGCTGAACCCCCTGCTCCTGTTTCATATAATCCACCGCCTTTCATAAGAGGAACAATCGAATACATTTTAGCACTTGTTCCAACTTCGAGTATCGGGAATAAATCAGTTAGATAATCACGCAGTACATTACCAGTTGCTGAAATTGTATCTTTACCATCCTTCATACGTTTAATTGAGAAACGTGTAGCTTCAACAGGTGACATGATCTTAATTTCTAAACCTTTAGTATCATGATTTTTTAGATAGCGATTTACTTTTTCTATAAGTTGAACATCATGTGCTCTGTTTTTATCTAACCAGAAAACGACTGGTGATCCAGTTTCTCTTGCTCTTCTTACTGCTAGTTTAACCCAATCTTGAATGGGTAGATCTTTTAACTGACATGCACGCCAAATATCACCCTCTTCAACTGAATGTTCAAGCAACGTTTCACCAGATTCTGCAACAACTCGAACCTGTCCCTTGCCAGGTATTTGGAAGGTTTTATCATGAGAACCGTATTCCTCTGCTTTTTGTGCCATGAGACCAACATTTTGAATAGTTCCCATAGTTGTTGGATTAAAAGCACCGTGTTTTTTACAAAAATCAATTACTTCTTGATAAACACCGGCATAACTACTATCAGGTATCACAAATTTTGTGTCATGAAGTTTGCCATCTGGTCCCCACATTCTTCCTGAATTTCGGATTGCAGCAGGCATAGATGCATCAATGATTGTATCACTAGGTACATGTAGATTTGTAATACCTTTATCCGAGTTCACCATTGCAAGTTTTGGTCCCTTTTCATAACAAGCCCGAATGTCTGCTTCGATTTCTTTTCTTTTAACGTCTGGTAGATTTTTAATTTTTAGGTAAAGGTCTCCCAGGCCATTGTTTGGACTGACTCCTAGTTCTGAAAATATAGATGCATGTTTTTCAAAAACATCCTTGAAAAAAACAGACACTACATGACCAAAAATAATAGGATCAGACACTTTCATCATCGTAGCTTTTAGATGTACGGAGAACAATATATCATTCTTTTTTGCATCTTTTACTTGTTCTTCAAGAAATGTACGCAGAGTGCGTTTTCTCATAACCGTTGCATCTATAATTTCGCCATCAATAAGGGGAAGTTTTTCCTTTAAAAATTTTATATTTCCATTTTGATCAACAAACTCAATATTAGCATCTCCTGCTGTTGCCTTTGTGATGGTAATAGACTTTTCATTAGAACGAAGATCTCCACTAGTCATATGCGCAACATGTGATTTAGAATCTTTAGTCCATTCGCCCATCGGGTGAGGATTCTTTTTCGCATAATTTTTTACTGGACCTGGAACTCTACGATCTGAATTTCCCTCTCTTAAAACAGGATTGACAGCGCTGCCTTTAATCTTGTCGAATCTGGCTTTAATCTTTTTTTCATCTTCATTTTTTGGTTCCTCTGGATAATCTGGTATATTGTAACCATGACCTTGTAGTTCTTTTATTGCTGCTTTCAACTGAGGAATTGAAGCACTAATACATGGGAGTTTGATGACATTCCCTTCTGGTTTTTTTACAAGTTCACCAAGTTCAGCTAGATCATTTGGTTGTCTTTGGCTCTCAGTTAAATTTTCGGGAAAATTAGCAATAATCCGTCCCGCAAGAGAGATATCTCTTGTTTCAACGGTAACTCCTGCCGCTTCTGTGAATGCTTTAACAATAGGGAGAAATGAGTAAGTTGCTAATGCTGGTGCTTCATCAACCTTCGTATAAATTATCTTACCAACTTTATTACTCATTTGTATCATTCTCCATTATCTTACTTATTTTATTTTTTCTGGTTTATCAGGCATCATATATTCTATATCATCCCATGGATGTCTATAGAGTCTAGATTTCAAACGTTTTTGATCCATTATATGCCCCATAAACCCTATACTTCTACCTAGTACAAAGAAAGCATTTAGAATGCCAAGGTCAACAAATTCTCGAACCTGTTCTCTGGTGTATCCAATTCCTCGTAACATATCACAACATAGTACACCTATACATCCATCAACATTCAATATCAAATTGTTTCTTTTTGCAGTGGTAAGTTTCTCAACATCAAGTGCATAATCAAGTGTTTCAGTTACTGGGAAATTTTTCTTGGCAAAATCTACCATAATTGTTACTCTTACATCCGGATTTGTAACCGATTTTATTCTATGGCCAATTCCTTGGATGTTCACATTCTTGCTCTTCATATCTTTTACCATGTAGTTAGGTTCTTCTCCTGCATACAAATATTTCGTAAAATGATCTGCGCTCCCTTGAACTGCACCACCGAATCTTGGACCAATGGTAAGTAATCCACTAACCAATGAAGATATAAGATCTTTACCTGCACGCGAAGCAATAATACTATTATGTGCTCCGGATACAGCTGGTCCATGATCTGCAGTAAGTAACACTACTCTTTCTATGAATTCACGTGCCCATGGTGGTAGATTTTTCTTAAACCACAGAAGACCAATTACTCCTCCGAGTCCCCATTTTTCCTTAAAAATATCGCTAATTTTTACTCCACAGTATCGTAGTTCTTCTCCACGATCATCTGAAATTGTACTTATGAATTGAGCAGGCCGTCTAATTACTCCTTGTTTCAGAGCAACTGCATAATCAAGTGGTATGGTTGGTGGTTCTACATCGGGAATTGGTTTATGTTTGCCACTTTTTACAAGCTTGGTATATGCTTTTTTAATTTGTTCATCAAAATCATCAAAACTTGTTGGAACATATGCGCCCGCTTCTTTTAGTGCTTTATTTTTAACATCAGCTGTTTCTCTATCAGCTCCAGCTCTTGCACCAGCATGACCAAATTGAACCTCAGCAGGAAATACTTTTGAACAAGTTCCAATGCACCAGGCAACAATCGGTTTTTTAATCCTTCCTTTCTTCATTGCTTCTACTACTTCGTATTCATCTGTTCCACCCACTTCACCAAGAAGTACCATCATTTTAATATCAGGATTTTGTTCATATCTCATCATATGATCGATAAAGGTTGATCCTGGATATCTATCACCACCAATTGCAACTCCTTCGTAAACTCCATCAGTATTTCTTGCTATAATATTGTTCAATTCATTTGAAAGTCCACCCGATTTTGAAACATAGGCAACGCTGCCTGCTCTATGAAGTTTTGATGCAACAATATTATCAAGCATACCTGCAGTGTTTCCAATTCTAAATCCACCAGCTGCGATTCCACCCACGGTTGCTGGCCCAATGATCCATTTATTTTTTTCATGTGCAATTTTAATAAGTTCTTTTGTTCTTTGCTCAGGGACACCTTCTGCAATTATTGCAACAGTTCTGATTGATTTACTTAAAAGAGCCTCTTTAGATGTTGGGTAAGCTGATCGGAAACTTGCAAAATTAACCATAAAATCAGCGTTTGGATATAGTTTAGTTGCTTCTGCTAGTGTTCTATACATTGGTATAAGAATTTCTTTAGTACCCCAAAAGCATTTATGCATTCCATCACGAGTTGGATTTACAATTGCTACAACTGATGGTTCTTCACGTCTACATATATAATCAAAATCAAGCATACGTTGAATTGCTCTTTGTTGATAACCAAAAACAATAGCTTTGGTGTTTTTATCCATAATAATGAAATCTTTTTTCTTCCCTGCTTTTTTTACATTTTTAGATTTCGGTTTTGTTTTTGTCACAGTAATCGCCTCCATTATTTACCCCCTAATGCCATATTTACAATACGTGTCATATGTGTTTCAGGACCATAAACATCAATTGGAACACCTAATTCTTTACCAAGATCCCTCATAATACGAAGTCCTTCCTGATAGTTTGGTCCACCACGTCGAACATAAATTTTTACATTTGTATCCTTAAGTTTCTTCTTATAGTCACGAAGTGCCATTGTGATTCCAGTAAATGTCTTCGCAACGTCTGTGAAATTAGCAATGCCACCACCAACCAGTAAAAATTTAGGTCTCCCCTTCGGATCTTTTTCACGTGTCATCAAATCAAGTATAGTTTTTGCATATTCATATGTTTGATCAGTAGTCGGATTACCACTATATTCGCCATAATTTGCAAGTTCATCTCGATATCCTAGATCAACTATTGTATCGGTATAAATAACACTACCTCCACCACCAGCAACCATTGTCCATACGCGTCCCTTCGGATTTAATACGGTTAGTTTTAATGATGCACCACTTTTTTCATCCATCATTTTAATGTATTCTTCCTCTTTTGATAGTCTTCTTCCAAATGGGGCTGGAAAAGTTATATCTCCCCATTTTAAACTACTTTCAAAATGACCAGTATCATCAAGTCGAGCAACTAAATCTAAGGGAACTATATTTTTACCAGTTACAACAAATGGATTAATTTCAAGATAAGCATAGTTAAGCTCTTTGTAAAACTTGAAAAGTCCTTTTATGAATTCTGCAAACATCTTTTTATGTCCTTTTGGTGTATCTTTCGGAAGCTTACTTTCAATGTTTAATTTGTCGATATTTTCATCAACACCGATTTGAATTTCTGCAACTGTTTTCCAAACTGATTCAATATCAACTCCACCATGATTTGAATAATAAATTGTATCGCCATCACGGTTACTTTTTATTGCAACATAGAACTCCCCTTTATGCGGAACAAACGGTTCAATAATAAAATGGGTTAGTTTATCAGTTACTTTCCCAACTTTTATATCTTTGTTCATTCGCTCTTTTATCCATTTTTTTGCTTCATCAAAAGTTGCATTGGCTTTTATCAAACCATGTTTTCCTCGTTTACCAAATAACTGATCTGGTTTTACAACCAATTTTTCTTCCTTTAGCCATTTATATTTTTTTGGTAAATCATCTATTTTTGTTTTTGGATCTACTAAAACAATTTTTCCTGGAAATTTGAAATCCTTGCTAATATATTCAGACCAATATTTAACAAGCATTCTTTTTCCATCAAATTCCCTTATTCCTCTTTGTGCCATAATTTTCTACCTCTCTATTTTTTATTTAGCTTTATTTTTCATAAATGCAAGTGTACCACCTGCAAGGATAATCTCACGTTGTCTGTCCGAAAGATTGTATTCAACCTCGAATTCGGTATTTTTTGAGGTATTTTTAACCTTCAAAGTTTCTCCCTTTTCAATTATATCTTTTATATGAGGAATTTTTATATCATCCCCTTGATCTATTTTATTGTAATCGCTATCGTTTTTGAAGGTTAATGGAATTATTCCAAAATTAATGAGATTAGCAGTATGAATTCTTTCAAAGGATTTCGCAATAACAGCCTTCGTTCCCATATACATAGGACAAAGAGCTGCATGTTCTCTAGAAGATCCTTGTCCATAACTGAGTCCAGCAACAAAAAGGTTTGATTTTCCACTATCGCGAATTTTCTTAGCGCGTTCATAGAAGTTTGGATCAACAACTTCAAAGAGAAATTCTGAATATTTTGGTACATTTGATCGATATTTCATCTTACTGCCTGCAGGAATAATATGATCAGTAGTAATTTGATCTTCTACTTTTATTGTAACTTCACCGGTTATTGTATCTGGCATCGGTAAGCTTGCAGGAGGATCACCAATATTTGGACCTCGATATATCTTGATATGTTCAGGATGTTCAGGGGGATACACAAACATGCTATCATCGATATAAAATTTATCAGGCATTTGGATGTTAGGATATTGTATACCTTTTGACTCAAGATCGCGCGGATCGGTCATCTTACCAGTAATTACCGCCGCTGCTGCTGTTTCGGGACTGACAAGATACACATTTGCACTTTTTGTCCCCGATCGACCAAGAAAGTTACGATTACTTGTACGTAGTGATACTGCTTCTGTTTTTGGAGATTGGCTATTACCAATACAAAAACCACATGCAGATTCTGCAATTCGGGCCCCTGCTGAAATTAAATCAGTCAATCCACCATCTCTTGAAATATTTTCGAGAACCTGTTTTGAACCTGGTGCAATGACAAAGCTGACATTAGGATGAGCTTTCTTTCCTTTTAGAATATGAGCGACAGTCATTAAATCTTTATATGAAGAGTTAGTACAGCTCCCTAAACATACTTGATCTACATCCATACCCTCAAATTCTTTAACTGTCTTAATATTTCCTGGACTATGTGGATATGCAGTTAGTGGAACAATCTCACTAAGATCAAGATCAATTTCCTTTTCATAATTAGCATTAGGATCGGCCTTCATCTCTATCCAATCTTTTTCTCGTCCTTGTGCTCTAAGAAAATCTCTGGTTATCTCATCGCTTGGAAAAACAGAGTTCGTGACACCACACTCAGCACCCATATTAGTTATTGTAGCTCTTTCAGGTACAGATAATGTCTTTGCTCCATCACCACCATATTCAAAAACACAACCAACATTACCCTTTGTAGTAAAAATCTCTAACATTTTAAGAACGACATCTTTAGCTGCAACCCAAGGTTTTAATTTACCTTTTAAATTAATTTTAATAACCTTAGGACAGGTTAGATAAAATGGACCACCAGCCATTGCTACAGCTACATCAAGACCACCTGCACCAATAGCGATCATACCAACTCCACCACTAGTCGGTGTATGAGAATCACTACCTAGCAATGTCTTACCAGGTTTTCCAAAACGTTCTAAATGAACTTGGTGGCAAATACCATTACCTGCTCTAGAGTATATAATACCATATTTTGCTGCGACACTCTGAAGATATTTGTGATCATCAGCATTTTCAAAACCTACCTGTACAGTATTATGATCAACATAACTAACTGATAATTCTGTTTTCACCCGAGGAGCACCCATCGCCTCAAACTGCAGATATGCCATTGTTCCTGTTGCATCCTGAGTTAATGTCTGATCTATTCTAATTGCTATTTCCTTGCCAGGTTCATATTCCCCTTCTACAAGATGTTTTTCTAATATCTTTTGAACTATATTTTTTCCCATATGAACTGACCTCCCCAACAACTTTCTTATATGTAGGGTACTATCGGTAATATAAATTCAGTATTTAATTATTTGTAGAAATTCAGTATATCCGAATGTATCCAATCTATGAAAGAACGGACATTTTATATGGAGAAAAAAGAATTATTATTTTTAAAAAAGGATATTAATTTTCTTCCTTTCAATATATTTTTTCTTGTCCTTTTTTGAAATATTTCCGTGGAAATTATCAATAATCTGTTTAAGCCTTTGATAACTGAAAATTTTATTATTTTCAATCTTATTATGAAGATGATTATAAAGAGAAAATTTCTTATAAAAATAAAAAAATCATTCAAATTATTCTAATTAAAAAATCTATTAATTATGTTAAACTCATACTTTTAAAATTTTTAATCTTTTTTCTTTACCAACCCAATTGTCAAACCTTTTTTTCTGGTCTGACAATTATCACTAATTCTTTATTTTCACTTTTAAATGTCCAATCCAGCTTGTCCCCTACTTTCAGATCAAACTGGCTCATAACTGCTGCAGGGACGGTCGTACGAAACGAATTTGCAATAGTGGAAGCTTTGGCAATCGTAGTTTTTAATCCCATGTCAATCAAAACTAAATTCGTTATATATTATATATTCTTTACTACCTTTTTTCCTGTCAAAATTTCTACCACAAAGTTTATATATTATTATCAATATATAATAAAGGTAGTAATAATGGTAGTTATAAGATATGATAAACCTCAATTTATCTTATCAACAGAACCTGAGAAAAACCAAGAAAAATTCAAAATATGGAGGTATAAAAATGATCCTGGAGGAAGTAATGAAGACAATAATTGATGTCAAGCAAAAAAAGATAACAGATACCCAATATCCTATAAAATTAAATACAAGTGAACTAAAAACATACACAAGAGATGGATGCCTAATAGATATCGAACAATTAGAAGTAAAATTGATCTTTTTTACGAATTTACCATCCATAATAGATGCAGATACAGATAAAAAAAGACAGATGCGGTTAGGCAAATATCCGATAGAACTGCAAATGAATTTTGAGATATTTATGAAGGAAGCTGCAGATCTCGCCATTGAATATATGCAGTTTATGGAATCAGTAAATTATAGAAAAGATAAGATCACATGTGAAAAAACAAGGGAAATCCCTCTGTCGATGTTTGCCTAATAAAATATAAAGATGAGTGAGAAGCGATAAATGATGAAAAATAGTAAAAAGAAAATAAAAATTAAACTGGAATTAAAAGAAGGAAGAGGAAAGAACGGTAATATCCTTGTCATCGTAAAATTTGACCCAAAAGCGAGCAACTTCTTTGAAAAGGATTTCAGCTGGTGCCCGACACTCGACGAACTGAGATTATTGGAAAAAGCATTACGTGTATACGGATAAAATGAAGTGGTGTGGATGAAAATTGATATAATAAATGATTGCCAAGGGAATGGATTGAGGCCCCTCCCTTGGCCAGAGATTTCGTATGCCGGAAAACACACGAATAATCTCCAAAGATAATATAACTAAGGAGATTATAAAAGCCTTTGCTCTACTCGGTAAATGTAACAAAAAGTATCCAAAAACAGAGGATATAATCTATTACATTAACCTTGAAAAAATCATCAAAAATACACTTAAGAAAAAATATCAGGGCAGTTATTACTCGTACAATTCTCTCAGCAAACTTGTTTTGTTCATGGATTTGAATAAAATGCAAAACCAGTCTGAAACGGAGCGATATCTAAAGAAACATAAGAGAGTAAGGAAAAAACTTGGATTGATAAGCGCTCCAGATCAGTCGATGATCAGTAAATTTAAAAATCATTATCTGACCGATGAAACCAAAGAGATACTATACCAGATTAGGGATAAAATAATCCAAATTGCTAACGATTTCAATATCGATCTTGGCGTCAAACGACAAAAAAAGAAGAAAATCCGCTGGTCTACAAAGCAATATCATCTGGATTATGAAATGAAGAAAGCAATCAAACTTTTAAAAGGATTATTAATCGAGAGCAAAATGATCAAAATCAGGAACAACAGCGTTTACAGCCCGAAAGAATACATCAATTTATTGATTAAAATGATGATGCAGAAAACGTATGCGGAAACGGGGTCAAGGCAGTTTAGAAGGGATTTGAAACGGGAAATCCGTATGTGTAAGGTATGCGGTAAATCTTTACTCTACCCGCTTTCAAAGAAAGTGAAAAAGGACTGGGCACTCAACTACGTGTATTGTCCGGAATGCGATTACCGAGAGAGAATCTCACCAAACGGGGAAACCCTGTTATATCACATATTCTCCAAGTTCGAGACCATCGAGAAACTGATGAAAGACTTTGAATTAATGTTCGAAAAGGTATGGTATCGAACTAAAAAGTACAATCTGTTCAGAGAGCCCGTTAATATATCAGTTGATCGAACGGAAATTCCTTTTTACGGGGATATCAACGCAGATGGTATCGAGGGAAAAAAACCCGAGAAAGGTACCAAATTCGGATATATTCAGTACACCGTTTATGTAAGTAAATTCGGGAGGAGATACACGTTGTTTTCCCTCCCGTTAATCAAGTTTAAAAAAGGGATCCCGGAAAGTAAATTCCTTTATCATCAAAACCTGATTCTAAAACAATTATTGATATATGCAAAAAGGAAAGTGAAAATAAAATATGTATTGCTTGATAATGGATTTTTTTCTTCGGATACATTTAATCTGATCAATGAATTGGGGCTAAAATGTTTGATAATAGTAAAAAGAAAGGAGAAAAAAATCATACAGGAAACCGAAGATTTTCCATCGCATTCCGTCTTTCCCAATTTCAAATACGGGAACTGCAAAATAACTGTATTTATGATAAGAAAGAAAACGTCTCCCAAAAATAATCCGAGAAAAATAACCGAAGCTATCTGGCGTTATGCAACCAACGTAAAACCTGTTGGTAATCTCATAGAATGGGCTGATACCATGGCAAAACTATATCCTAAAAGAGGGGGAATAGAAACGAGTTACAGACTAATAAAAGAGGAATTCTCACCGAAAACAAAATCAAAAAAATATATTATCAGGTTATTTTATTTTGAACTGGCTGTATTATTCTATAACTTGTGGATTTTCGTCAATATTTTGGTATTCTTTTCTTTGTTTGATGATGTAAAAAAGAATCCTATCATACATACATTGGATTTTTTACAAGAAATGTACCATGTCGATATGCCAGGATAAATCTAGATCTCGTTTTTATATTATATTTTATCAACAAGTCCACTGTGGTCCATAAAGAATCATAGATTTTGGTAAAAAAATTCAATTATATAATCAGTGAGAGCTAAGGCATATATTTATTCTCTTATTAGAATATAATTTGGAGGTGATATTTTTAACTTTTTACACTCCTAAAATTTTTACATTCGGATATACTGAAATTAGGGTACTTTTAATTTAATGAATTTATGAAGAGATTATGGCTTTTTTAAAAAATGTTAATAAAATATTTAATCTTCAAATTTTGACTCTGAATTTGAATAATAGCAAGAAAATATTCATAAATACCTTGAATAAAAAGCTACTAATTTGGTACAAAAATACTTATATTATAAATTATTATACAGGCAAACCCGCTTATACTAAAAACAAGGGAGNNGCGCGATTGTATCCAAAAATGAATCTAAATACTGTATGGAATTATGTTGAAAATGAAATAGCAAAAGAAACAACAAAGTTAGTTACGCCATTATACGCCACTCAGACTGAAGGAATGATGAGTGTAGGAGTTATATTTGATGTTAAAGACCTAGACGATATTGCACATTTTCTTATAGAAAATGTTAGTAAATGTGAAGAAATTCATCATACAAAAACTATATCCCTTATGAAACCAGTCTTTTTCCCAATACCAAAAGAAAAGCCAGAAAACATTCAGAGATATGTTATTAGAATTTATACCCACCCAAAAAATTACGGTGAGATCTATAATTATCTAATAGACTACAAGTATCCTTTTAATCTTTTCCCAATATATATTTCATATTCTCTTGGTGATGAAGATATCATTATGAATGTTGTTGCTGATTCTACACAAACAGTTAATAATTTCTTAAGAGAAAAAATACGGACAATGGATGGAGTTGATTCCTCATCATTTTATCCCGTAGTAAAATCCAAACGATTTGCTTCTCTTTCAAAATTAATTGAAGAACAAAAAAAGCATCTTGCTAAGAGGGCAAAAAAAATTCCCAAGGATAAAATTGATGACAAATTTGACTGGGTAGAAGATTTTGAATCACATGCAATGTTAACTGGGGCATTCCGTAGAGACCTATAGATTCTCAAACCAATTTATTTCATTTTACTAATCATTTGATTTTACCGATTTTATCTTAAATTTTTTCCAAATTGTTGAGATTAAAAATGTGAAAATCAAAGTAACTACTAAAATTATTATTGGTGTTGCAATATTTTCTAAAATTTTATAGTCTATTATCAGGATTGCACCAAAAGAGCTTATCATAATACCTGAAAGTAATTTTAAAATTTGACCGTGCCATTCTGTTAATTTTCTTCTACTTAAACTAAATACAAAAATGAAAACGATGATAATTAGGGGGATTACATATATAATGTTATAAAAAAGTATATACCAAATACTAAGATCATTTGGTATTCCCCGTACATTTAATTGATGAATATAAATAGTTGGTAGAATTACAGTACATACCAATTCATAAACATTAACAGAAATTGCAAGGAAAATTGTGCCTAATAAAACAGCGGGCAGATGTGAAGTTTTAACCAATGCTCTCATCCGTTTATAAATACCAGGTTTTTTGCTTTCTGGAATACTTACAGAAGCTCCCTTTTTAAAAAAGAAAAAATCCTTAATATTTAGTAAACCAATAGTAAGTGCAACACCACCTACAATAATACTAAAAATAATAATGTGCTCTGTTGCAGGTGCAAAAACTGCGTTAAGAAATACCATGAATGTAAAGTAAAATAAACCGGAAAAGAAAATAAAGATACTACCAATTAAAAACATCCTACGTCGTGATTTTACATAGATAAGTAGGTTTAATAGAAAAATCAATATAAAAAATGCACATGGGTTAAAACTATCAACAGCACCAATTACAATAGTTAAAACTGGTAAAGAATAAGCAGAAGTATTAATCTCTATAGTCCAAAAAAGAAAATCTATGGTGTGTAAATTCAAATCTGTTTCATTTATTTTTAAACCAGCTAAGTAATAACCAATTGTGTCATTTAGGAATTTCCAAGTTATATCTGCTTTGGGAATTATGGTAAAATTTGTTTCATTACTTACTATCACTACTGGATAACCAATGCCATAATTTTTTGCATAATCTAAATATTCTTTTCGATAGGTACGATTAGAACTAATATCTTTTATCAGAAAAATAATCGTCTCATTATATTTCTCGTAATTTTTCTTGTAGTAGTTATTAACACTCTTTACAGTATTAAGTTGAGGTATGCAAGTTTGGCAATTAATATTGTAAAAAAATTCAACAGTTATTTGATTTCCTGCAGATACAGATTGAATAAGAGAAGTAAAAATAAAAAAAAAGGATATGATAATTAACCAGTAGCGAGTAGAAGTTTTCATCAATATTATCCTCCACCAACTATAGGGGGCGATATGGTAATAACATCTCCATTTTTTATCTTAGTTTCCAGTGTTGCATAGACATTATTACGAGATACCATGACAAAATCTTTATCCTTTTTGAGTATCGGATTTTTTTTTATTAAAAAATTTATAACATCCCAGATTGTATCTCCGTCTTTTATTTCTAATTCAATTTCTTTTTTTCCAGTTTTATCGATATATCTTCCAAATAACTTGACTGTTATCTTCATTTTGATTTAACCTCTAAAGAAATTCGAATTCTTCTGTACAACAACATGTACACTTAGGATTTCTCTTAATTATTATCTGATCAAAATTTTGTTTCCAAATATCATAAATAATCAAACCACTCACCTGTTTTTCTTGAAGTATTTTAAATGCTTCCACACATTGAATGGAAGCTATAGTCAATGGAAGGTTTGCAAATATGGGTATTTCACCTATTTTTTTGTCAGAATAATTGTGTGATATACATTTTAAACAGGGTGTTTGTTTTGGTATGATACCCATAACCATCCCGTTAGTAGTGTGTACACCAGCATAAATCCATGGAATTCTATTTTTTACTGCTGCTTCGTTTATTAAAAACCGTGTTTCCATATTATCTGTACCATCTAGAATAATGTCCGCATGTTTAATTGTCGATTCGATATTTTCTTTAGTAATTCTTCTTTTTAATCCTTTTACTGTTGCTTCGGTATTAATAAGTTGTAATTTTTTTCCAAGAATTTGGCTTTTTGATTTCCCTATGTCTTCCTCGTCAAAAATTGATGTTCGATGAATATTTGAAAGATCTAATACATCATAATCGATAATATCAATACTTCCAATTCCTGCTCTAACCAATATATTAGCACTGTTGCTTCCTAAGCCACCACCACCGATAATAACTACATGTTTTTTGAGAAGAGTGCTTTGACCTTTCTCACCAAGTTCTTTTACAAGAATCTGTCTTCTGTATCTCTCTAAATTCATTTTTTAATCAACTTGTTCCGGAAATAAAATAATTCTTTTGAAACATCATAACTTTATTTATACTTTCTCTCATTTAAAAAGAAGGGAGAAATAAGATTTTGTGTGTATTGATTTTATCAATTTTTAAGTTGGAATTGCACCATCTGATTGGTCAACTATGAATGCAAAGTAGGTTCTATCCTCATAACCTTCTCTAACACGTGGAATCCAGTGAGAGATAGAGGAAATAACCATAATATTATCTTCTGTAATATCCTCAAAAGATTGATCACCATTTGGATTTGCACCATCCCATGTTGTTGTAAAGGTTCGTTCTCCTTTTGGTAAGAGAAAAACTGGCCTATTAAATGCAAAATCTAGGAATCCAAAATGATATGGATTTCCGTCATTGCCAATCCAACGTGAAACGATTTCTGTAACAAAGGACCGTAGAATTCCCAAATAAAAGAAATTACCGTTATTTTTTATTTTAATTGAAACTGTTATTTTTGCATTACCTTCCCAAGTGACGACACTAGATGTCATATCAAGTGGTTGCATAACCTCCCGTTCACCGGCATTTTCAATAACAGAACGATAGACTGATTCACCAACATCTCCCACCTCGTTAACATTACCTCCATCAAAATAAACAACTGGAACAGCAACAGCACGATAATTCCATAATCTCCTGCCCCGCATTTGAATTTTTATTTGAAACAAGGGAAACAAAATAAAATGGGTAATCATCACTTTGATATATTGAATATAATGCATTAGACGCTCCAGGACAATAAGGACAAGTGGTTGTTGTTCCATATTCCGCAAAGACGGAATGTGTAAATCCATTTTCAATCAAAGGATTTTGGTTATTAATTGAGTTTTTTTCAAACGATATCTGGTTAAGAGCTCCAGCTAGTGGCATTATTACTAAGAATGCGATAATGCCTAATAATAGGTATTTTTTCATTTTTATCCCCCATAATATATCTTATCATAGATTTATAGATAAATGCATATTTAAAGTTAACTATAGAAAAAATAAAAGACGTATTTGTCTAAAAAGAGAATTGAAATCATTGTCTGAGCTCCACAACTTTTTCAATATGATATTTTAACACAGCAGGTTTAAATATTGCTAATAAGAAGAGATATCAAAGCAAGTTGTAACTATGTCAAAAAAACATAGAAAGGAGGAAAATGAATAAAAAATGATTCTGATATGAAAATCGAATCATATCAAAAAAAATCCAGACATTATACATTTGGATATCTTATTAATGATTATTAGAGTTTTCCAAACCTAAGCTGATAAATTTTAACCATTGTTTTACTTTAAATAAGAGAAAATATTATATATTAAACAAATCAATTATATAATTCATATATTATCAAAAAGGAGGAAATTAAAATGAAGTACTTCACAATTAAAAGAATAATCACACTTGGAATTATAGCCTTATTTATTGGAGCGAGTGTTGCTGTACCAAATATTAAAATTTTAGGAGGTATAGATAACATTTTTTCTGTTCGGGCTGAGAAGGTACTTAATGGTGCACCCGATAAACCAACTGATCCAATACCAGAAAATAATTCAGTAAATGTTAGTATAAATCCAATCCTTAGTGTAAATGTAACTGATCCCGATAATGATACTATG
>JABAOC010003296.1_pt3 | contig 41803 bp, 32 predicted proteins | sample 7062161 | NCBI WGS metagenome assembly JABAOC01 (sample SAMN14538625, study PRJNA623070) | marine sediment metagenome | biome: marine biome [ENVO:00000428]; feature: marine pelagic biome [ENVO:01000023]; material: deep marine sediment [ENVO:00002113] | place: India: Gulf of Khambhat ... | reverse complement strand
CGCGGCGTGGCGGAAGTATTCCTCGCAACCGCCCGTGGCGAAGCACCAGACTATCAATTCAAAGATATCATCAAACTATACAAAGTGGCCGAGGATTTAGGCGTTAAAACAAAAGACCGCTCGGTCAAAGAGATTGCCGAGGATATCGGGAAAATCGCCCTGGCTGAGTTTGGCAAACCCGAAGGCGAACAGTTGATGGTTCGCCGGGCCCCGCAACCACGCCAGGAAATCTGGAAAAAGCTCGGCATTACCCCCCGGGCCGTTGACCGTGAAGTGGTGGAGGCACTGCACAGAACCACGATGGGCGTGGACCAGGATTACAAGAACATCATTATGCACGCCAGCAGAACCGCCCTTGCCGACGGATGGGGCGGCTCCATGCTGGCCACCGAGCTGCAGGATATCCTTTTTGGAACGCCCTATCCGGGCCGCGGCGAGGTCAACCTCGGTGTGCTGCAGAAAGATGAGGTAAATATCATCGTCCACGGCCACGAGCCTATCCTGTCGGAGATGATAGTTGCCGCCTCCCAGGACAAAGACCTGCTCGCCGAGGCGGAAAAAGCCGGCGCCAAAGGAATCAACGTAGCAGGGATTTGCTGCACAGCCAACGAGCTGCTGATGCGTCACGGAGTTCCCATCGCCGGCAACTTCCTCAATCAGGAGCTGGCCATCGCCACCGGCGCGGTCGAGTTAATGGCCGTCGATGTGCAATGCGTGATGCAGGGATTAGCCGAAGTCGCCAAATGCTTCCACACAAAACTGATTACTACCGCTGATAAGGGAAAAATCCTCGGCGTCGAGCATGTTCCAATGGAAGAAAAAACCGCGCTGGATACCGCCAAAGAGCTGGTCAAAATAGCAATCGAAAACTATACCAATCGCGGCAGAGTATATATCCCCAACGAAAAGGAAAAGGCGGTCATAGGCTTCAGCCACGAATCCATCAACTATATGTTAGGCGGCAGATACCGGGCCAGCTACCGCCCCCTGAACGACAATATTATAAACGGTCGAATCCGCGGCGTCGTAGGCATTGTCGGCTGCACCAACCCAAAAGTGCCGCAAGACTTTACTCATACAACTCTGGCGAAGGAGTTAATCAAACGAGACGTTTTAGTGCTGACCACCGGCTGTGCCACTATTGCGTGCGGCAAACAGGGCCTGACAAATCCCAAAGAGGCGCTGAAATTAGCCGGGCCGGGTCTGCGGGAAGTCTGTGAAGCAGTGGGCATTCCGCCGGTTCTTGCCTGTGGAAGCTGTGTGGACAATTCCCGCCTGCTGATTGCATGTACCGAAATCGTGCGGGAAGGCGGCCTCGGCGAGGATATATCCGAAATACCAGTGGCCGGTGCCTGCCTGGAATCGATCTCTGAAAAGGCAATCGCCATCGGCCAATACTTTGTCTCCAGTGGCGCATTAGTAGTTTTCGGTGAGCAATTTCTGCCCGTCTCCGGCAGCAAAAACGTAACCGATTATCTATTCAACGGAATAGAAAAAGAACTGGGCGGCCGATGGGCCCTTGAATCGGACCCCGTCAAGGCCGCTGAAATGATAATCCAACATATCGAAAGCAAACGCGATGCACTGGGTATCAATAAAGAAACAGAACGCAAGCTATACGATATGGCGGACCGGCGAGCCTTATCTGTAGAGTAGAACTACATAATAAAATGTAACTCAGTATATTAAATATAAAGGTAGGTTATTCTATGTCAAAAATCATTGCATCAGCAGCCATACGTGGCGCTCATAAGATAGCCAAACAGGCCGAAGACATCTTAACGCAAGCCATCAAGGAAAAAGGCGAAGATTGCAAAGTCGAGTTTCCAAACACCGGCTATTACATGCCCATCATTTACTCTATGACCGGCAAGGCAGTAGAAAAATTAGCCGACTTCAAAGAAGTAATGCAGGAAGTAAAGGACTTGTTGCCTCCACTGGTCGATGATGATTTGTGGCTCCCTTATCTGGGCCACGCCCTGGATGCCGGTATGGCAACGCTCTTTGCGGAGGAGACTATCGAGGCCTGTAAGTACCTAATTGGCCCCAATCCGGTGGACGATATTTGGCTCGGAGCGGCGGACGACGTAATTCTGCGCGAGCGCGGCATTCAATTCGTGGACGGCACAGCACCTGGCTTTGCGGCTGTCGTAGGCTCGGCCCCGGACGTTGAAACAGCCGTCGATATTGCCCGCAAGCTCCAGGAACGCTGTCTATACGTTTTTATGTCTGCTCACAATAACGGTACTACTTTCGCCGAGCAGCTCGTCGAAGGCGGTGTGCAGTTAGGCTGGGAAACACGACTGGTGCCTTTTGGACGGGAAATAACTTCAGCGATATATTCGCTCGGATTCGCAAGCCGAGCTGCCCTTAGTTTCGGAGGTGTCCAACCCGGCGATTTCCGACGCAACCTGCTATATAACAAAAACAGAATCTTCGCCTTCGTTATGCCCCTTGGCAAGGTCACTGATGAATGGTACGCTAACGCCGCCGGTGCGATTAATTACGGCTTTCCAACTATCGCCGATTCGGACATCCCGGAGATTTTACCTACCGGCGTGTGCACGTATGAGCACGTTGTTTCGAATATCACTCATGACCAAATCGTAGAGAAAGCCATTGAAGTCCGCGGCCTTAAAATAAAAATCACGGAAATACCAATCCCGGTCTCTGTCAGTCCGGCTTTTGAAGGTGAACGTATCCGCAAGGAAGAAATGCACTGCGAGTTCGGCGGGCAGAGAACACCCGCCTTCGAATGGCTCCGCATGCGAGAAATCAGCGATGTTGAAGACGGTAATGTTGAGGTGCAGGGACCTGATGTCGATTCGTTGGAGGCCGGCGGAAGGCTGCCGCTGGGTATCATAGTTGAGGTAGCGGGAAGAAAAATGCAGCCTGATTTTGAACCTGTGCTGGAGCGGCATATACATACGTTTATGAACGAGGCACAGGGACTCTGGCATATGGGCCAGCGTGACATCAACTGGATACGAATCAGCAACGACGCCGCAAAGGCCGGATTCAAACTCGAGCACATCGGCAAGCTCCTGCACGCCAAGTTCCACGACGAGTATTCGAGCATTTTAGACAAGGTACAGGTCAAAATATTCACCGACCAAAAGCAGGTGGAAGAGCTTCGCAAGCAGGCCCAGGCCGTCTATGCCGAGCGTGATGCACGATTAGCGGGTATGCAGGACGAAGAGATAGATACGTTCTACTCCTGCACACTCTGTCAAAGTTTCGCCCCGAACCATCTATGTGTGGTCTCGCCGGAACGGCCGGGCTTGTGTGGGGCCTATAGCTGGCTGGACTGCCGGGCGGCATTCGAAATAACTCCCTCTGGGCCCAATCAGCCCATCTCAAAAGGCAATTGCATCGAGCCGACCATCGGCCAGTGGGACAAGATAAACGCATTTGTCCTAAAAACCAGCGGTGGCAACGTCGAGCGAATGAGCCAGTACAGTATGATTACCGACCCGATGACCTCCTGTGGCTGCTTCGAATGTATCGCTGCGGTGCTGCCTTCAACAGGAGGAATAATGATTGTCAACAGGGAATTTCCTGAGATGACGCCCTGCGGGATGAAATTCTCTACGCTGGCCGGAACCGTCGGCGGCGGACAACAGACACCGGGATTCATTGGCCATTCTAAGCATTACATCTGCTCGAAGAAATTCATCGCAGCTGAAGGTGGTATTAAGCGGATAGTATGGATGCCAACGGTCCTCAAGGAAGAAATAAAGGATGCTTTCAGCAAAAGAGTCAAGGAAATGGGATTGGTCCCGGAAGAATTCCTCGCCAAAATTGCCGATGAGACCACAGCTACAACTGAAGAAGAAGTTCTGGAATTTATTACAAAAAACGAGCATCCCGTAACCGCTTTAGAACCGATGTTCTAAAAAGCGATAAAAAACACCATTTTGTAATATACTGCAAAATGGTGAGTAGTGAATAGCAACTGGTGAGTGGTGAGTATTCAACTCGCCAATTAACCACTCACCAATGAACCAATTACAAATAAAGGAAAAGTATTATGGCACTGACAGGATTGGATATATTTAAACTCCTACCGAAAACCAACTGCAAAAAGTGCGGCATGCCTACTTGCCTGGCCTTTGCAATGGCACTTGCTCAGAAACGCGCCAAACTTGAAGACTGCCCCGACGTTTCAGAAGAAGCCAAGGAAAAACTTGCGGCCGCAGCGGCCCCGCCAATGGCAAAAGTTGTGTTCGGCACCCCAGACAATCAGGTCCAGCTCGGACAGGAAACGGTAATGTTCCGACACGAAGAGAAATTTTATAATCCGACCGTTCTGGCTGTAACCGTCTCAGACAAGCTTACCGGCGAGGATTTAACCAAACGCATCGAGGCCGTAAATGCACTCCAGTTTGAGCGAGTCGGGACCAAAATTGGAGCTAAGGCCATAGCTCTCATCAACGACAGCGGCTCATCTGAGTCCTTTGCACAGGCCGCAGCAGCGGCAAAGGACGGCAGCGACCTTGCTTTAATCTTAGTAACCCAATCACCCGATGCAATGGCCGCGGCGGTAGCTAAAACTAAAGAATCTGTACCTTTACTTGCCTCAGCAACGCCCGATACGGCTCAGGAAATGGCGAAAATCGCCAAGGAAAATGGCTGCCCAATCGTTGCAAAATCCGACTCACTCGACGCCCTGGCCGAGCTTACCAAAAAGATTAAGGCCGAAGGAGTTGAGGATATTGTAGTAAACCTTGAGACCCCGAACCTTCGAGACCAATTGTTTAATCTGTCAAAGATGCGAGCTTTGGCGTTGAAAAAGGTTTTCAGGCCGTTAGGTTATCCGACAATATCCTTTATTGTTGATGGTGACGCCGATACACAGGCAGCTTCCGCCATAAGTCTAATTTGCAAGTACGCCGGCATCGTCGTGCTCGACACTGTCGAACCCTATGCGCTTTTGCCTATGCTGACTGCGGTGATGAATATCTTCACCGACCCGCAGAAGCCCGTCCAGGTAGAACCGAAAGTCTATCGTATCGGCGAGCCCAATGAGAATTCTCCGATGATGTTTACAACGAACTTTTCACTTACATACTACACAGTGGAATCGGACGTCGAGGCCAGCAGGGTGCCGAGCTATATTCTCGTGGTTGATACAGAAGGCACAAGTGTATTGACAGCTTATTCAGGAGACAAGCTCAACGAAAAAACGGTATCTGATGCTATGACCAAACACGGCGTGGAAGACTTGGTTAAACACCGTAAACTCATAATCCCCGGTTATGTCGCTGTGATGAGCGGCAAACTCGAAGAGGCCACAAACTGGGAGGTTATGGTTGGTCCAAGAGAGTGTTCGATGCTGCCTAAATATCTCCAGGAAGTCTGGAATTAAACTGGATGCTCGTTGCTCGATGTTAGATGCTCGTAAAAGAAAAAACGGGTATCGAGAATCGAGAACCGAGAATCGGGAATGGAAGAGAGCAAGAAAAAGAAGAAAAAAAAATTCACAGTCCGTTTTGAACCAAGCGGTCTTAAGATAAAAGTACCGGTCGGGACGGTCCTGATCGAGGTCGCCCACAAAGCCGGTATTTATTTAAGCAGCATTTGTGGCGGTGATGGATATTGCGGAAAATGCAAAGTAATAATTGATGAAGGACAATTTCAAAGCAAGCCCACCGCTTTACTTACACCTGACGAGACACGGGAAAATGTCGTTCTTGCCTGCCAGAGCAAAGTGCTTTCCGATATGACCATAACCGTTCCAAAGTCTCATATTTTGGAAACAAGTCAAATTCTTATGGACACCGACGCCCGCAGATTCAGCGAGCTTGCCGGCGAAGTGCGGGAAGGAGTGTTTGAGCTTGACGCTTTGGTCTGCAAACTCGCTTTAGAAATGTCACCACCAACCGTACACGACCATACTGCCGACCACGAGCGCCTATATGTTGCGATACGCGAGCAAATAGATGCCCCCATAATGCAGACCGGCTTTCGCATTCTGCAGGGACTTTCAAAAGTGCTTCGGGTGACGAATTACAAGGTTGCAGTCACTATTGGTCGGCGTAGTGGAACGACAGAGGTCATAGAGGTCGAGCCGATAAAACGCTGTAGGACGAACTTTGCCGTAGCGGTTGACCTGGGCACTACGACGGTTGTGGCCCATCTTGTTGACCTGATGAATGCCAAGACTATAGATACAGAGGCTACATATAACAGCCAAATTAACTTTGGCGAGGACTACATTCGCCGAATTATCTACGCAGAAGAGAATAACGCCTTCGATGAGATGCAGAATCGCATCGTACACGATGTGAACAATCTTATTGTAACACTGGCAGCGAGGCAAAAAATCGATTTGCATGACATAACCGCGGTCATATGTGCTGGCAACACTGCAATGGTGCATTTCTTACTGAACTTAGACCCTACACGAATCCGCAGAGAGCCATATATCGCCTCAGCCGGCTTTGTGCCCCCAATTCGGGCGGCAGAAGCAGGCGTCCAGATCAACAAGCGAGGTTTATTATACTGTCTGCCAAGTGTCGCTGCTTACGTTGGCAGTGACATAGTAGCCGGCGTTCTAACCACGCGAATCTTTACTAAAAAAGGCATCTCACTTTTCGCTGATATTGGAACAAACGGTGAGGTTGTGCTCGGTAATCGGGATTGGCTGGTCTGCGCCTCAAGCTCGGCAGGCCCGGCGTTTGAAGGAAGCGGGGTCAAGCATGGCATGAGGGCAGGTGCTGGGGCTATCGAAAAACTAACTATTCTTGATGAAGGTGATATCGAACTTAAGACAATCGGAGATACCTATCCTGTCGGTATTTGCGGCTCGGGCCTTCTGGATACCCTTGCCGAATTATACACCCACGGTATCATAGACCGAACGGGACGATTCAAAGCTAACGGCCACCCACAATTAAGCGAAGGTGACGAGGGTCTGCAGTTCCAAATAGCCCCAGCAGGTAACGAGCACCAGGAAATAGTAATCACCCAGGCCGACATCGATAATTTGGTCCGTTCCAAAGCGGGGGTCTTCGCCGCCATCAGGGTCCTTATGGAGTCAACCCAGACAAAGCTCGAAGACCTGGATGCGATTTACCTGGCCGGGGGATTCGGAAACTTCCTGAACGTTCGCCAGGCTGTTACTATCGGAATGTTACCTGATGTGCCGTTGGAGAAGATTCAATTTGTGGGAAACACCTCAATCGCAGGGGCCAAGACCGTACTGCTGAGCCGAAAAGCCCTCAAGGCTGCCGAAAAAATCGCCAAAAGTATGACATATTTTGATTTGATGAGCCATCCGGGATATATGGACGAATTTACGAGAGCTAATTTTTTACCGCACACGGACTTATCGCTGTTCCCCTCGGTATCAGCAGTAAAGTGTGAAACCTAAAGCGTAAAATTATGGTATTCTGTCATCCTGAGCGAAGCGAAGGATCTGGCCAGAAAATAGGAACAAGCTGCCATTAAATAAGGCAAGAGATTCTTCGCTCCACTTCGTTCCGCTAAGAATGACATACTGGATGATTTATACAAGATACGAAAAATGGCAACAACTATTGCAATAAGTGGAAAAGGCGGCTCAGGCAAGACAACTTTAGCCGCTATGATTATCAGGTTCCTGCTGGCCCAGGCCGACAGAAAGGTTGTGCTTGCAGTGGACGCTGACCCGAACTCCTGCCTGGGCGTAATGTTAGGCGTTCAGCCAGCTGCCACCGTCGCAGACATCCGCGAAGATGCCCGCGCCAAACCACCGAGTAACGCCGGTATGGACAAGGTGCGTTCGGTCGAATACGAAATACAGCAGGCGATTACCGAAGCTGAGGGCTTTGATTTGCTCACTATGGGTCGGCCGGAAGGACCATCCTGTTACTGTGCGGTAAACAATATGCTCCGAAAGTTCCTGGACGAATTAAGCTCACAGTATCAGTATGTGATTATTGACAATGAGGCGGGAATGGAGCATCTGTCCCGCCGAACCACCAATAATGTTGACCTGCTGTGCATCGTAGCAGAACCGACCTCAATCGGCGCCCTTACCACCCGGAGGATTTTTGACCTTGCAAAACAACTGCCAATTGTTGTAAAGCAAATCGGCGTTATATGGAACAGAGCCGAGAATATCAAAGAAATAGACGGTATAGACATCTTTGGACATATACCTTATGATAAGGCCGTCTGCGACGCCTCAATGCAGGCCAAGACGGTTGTTGACCTTGCACATGACAGCCCCGCCTTTTCGGCGGCGTGGAAAATATTCGAAGATATTTTAGTTTTGAATTCTCAGGTTACAAATCCCAAACTATAAACGATGAACTATTTTTGGAGGTCTTAAAATGCCAGTTCCTGAAGTTGCAGAAAGATTTACCGGCTCAGTAAACCGCCTTACCCTTGGGGCAACCAAAGACGAAGGGGGCACTCGAACCTCAACGATAACTGTAGGTGGAGCGCGTAACGTTATCTATGGCGGCTCGGCAGCCGATGCCGGTGAAAAACCGGTCATCGCTATGGACGTCCTGGACAGCAAGCCCGAAGATTGGCCCGACGTCCTGCTCGAACCTTATAAAGATGTGCTCGACAGTCCCGGCGACTGGGCCAAAAAGTGCGTAGACGAATTCGGGGCAGAGTTAATTTGTGTAAAATTCGACGGCATTCACCCCGACAAGGAGGACAAAGACGCCGCTCACGCTATCAAGGTTACCGAGGAAGTGTTAAAAGCAGTCGGCGTACCTCTTGTGCTGTGGGGCTGTGGAAATGACGAAAAAGACAACCAGGTTATGCCCAAGGTAAGCGGTGCCGCAAAAGGCGAAAAATGTCTCATCGGAACCGTTACAGAGGACAATTACAAATCCCTGACCGCTATCGCTTTGGCCGACGGCCATTATCTCATCACCCAGGCCCCTCTGGACATCAACATCGCCAAACAGGTCAATATCTTGGCTTCTGATATGGGCTTTCCATTAGAGCGAATAGTAACTTTCCAGGCCACCGGAGCACTGGGATATGGAATAGAGTATGCCTATTCGATTCAGGAACGGCAGCGTATCGCCGCCCTAACCGGCGACAAAATGATGGCTATGCCGGTCATTTGTGACGTAGGTTATGAATCCTGGCGGGCAAAAGAGGCAAAGCTCACAGACGCACCAGGCTGGGGCGCAGCCGACGACCGAGGTCCGATGTGGGAAACGGCCACTGCCGTCTGCTTGCTCCAGGCCGGTGTTGATATAATTCGGATGCGCCATCCCAGAGCCGTCGCTACTGTCAAAAACTTCATCAATCAAGTATGGACTTGAAGGAAATAAATAGGAAAGGAAGGTATTCACTATGATACTAATTGCAGAACGAATCAATGGGATGTTCACCAACGTCAAGCAGGCCATCGCAGATAAAGACAAGAAAGTCATCCAGGAATTAGCCAAAAAGCAGACCGACGCAGGTGCTGCATATCTGGATGTAAACATAGGTACCGCCGCTGCGGACCAGGAAGGTGCTATGCAGTGGCTGGTCGAAAGCATCCAGGAAACCTGCTCTACCCCTTTGTGCCTCGATTCGCAGAAACCTGCTGTTATCGCCGCGGGATTAAAGGTCATTAATGCCCAGAACGGCGTCATGCTGAACTCAACACCATTGAACAAGAAAAGCGACGAAGAAATATTCGATAAATACTTAGAAATGGCAAACCAGGCAGGCCCGAAAGCAAGCATTATCGCCCTTACTATGGACAAAAACGGTGTCCCCCAGGACATCAATACCCGTGTAGCCATTGCCGCAGAAATCGTATCAAAGGCGATGGAAAAGGGATTTGACACCCGGCGGTTGTTCATTGACACTATAGTTTTGCCGGTAAAAGTACCGAACGCCCAGGTCCAGCCCGGCAATATCTTAGCTGCGATGGACCAGATAAAATATCTGTCAGACCCGGCCCCGCATATGACAATAGGCCTNNATGAACATAGTAGCCACCGCTGAAATGCTGATGAACAAGCAAATATACTCAGATTCTTTCCTCAAGGTCTATAGCTCAACATAGAAAGATTAACCTGACAAAGGCATGAAACAATAACCTGGTGAGTGGTGAGTGGAGTAAGTGAACTAAAGTGAGCTAAAGTGAACTAAAGTAAAAGATAATCCATAACTTTAGGCACTTCCCTGATAACCAATTAACCACACACCAATAAACCAAATAGCAAAATAGTGCAAAAAAAAAGCCCTAAGGTTGTACCCGCTCTGGTAGTTTTCGATAATAATACGGGACTTATGCAAAAACCATCATCTGCTACAAGCAGGAGTGTAAAGACGTCGTGAGAAATATTTAACCAACCAATACGATATATAAGGAAAGACCTATGAAGCTTGATGCAACAAAAATGAAGGACTGGCAGATCGCAGAAGCTGCCGAGGAAGAAATGATACCTGTTAGCCAACTGGCCAAAGAGATGGGCTTGCAGGAAAGCGAACTGATTCCAATGGGTCGCAAATTAGCCAAAGTCGATTATCAACAAGCCCTCGCCCGTCTCCAGGACAACCCCACAGCAAAGTACATTGATGTTACCGCCATTACCCCAACACCTCTGGGCGAAGGAAAAACAACCACCGCTATTGGTCTGATTGAAGGCCTGGGCAAGCTGGACAAACGCGTTGTCGGGGCAATTCGACAGCCCAGCGGCGGGCCGACCTTCAATATCAAAGGTTCAGCCGCCGGCGGAGGTCTGGCACAGTGCATTCCACTGACGCCCTTTTCCATCCGCCTTACAGGTGATATCGACTGCATCACAAACGCCCACAATCTCGCTATGGTCGCTCTGAGCTCGCGCATGCAGCATGAACGCAACTATGACGATGCCCGCCTGGCAAAAAGCAAGCTGACACGAATAGATATCGACCCGGAAAGCGTACAAATGAAATGGGCAATGGACTTCTGTGCTCAGGCGCTGCGCGACATCAGGATAGGCCGAGGCGGAAAAATGGACGGCTACGAGATGGACTCAGGCTTTCAAATTACCGTCTCAAGTGAGATTATGGCGATACTCGCAGTTGCCAAGGACTTAAAAGACCTGCGAGAGCGTATGTCTAAAATAGTCGTGGCCTACGATAAAAAAGGTAACGAAGTTACGACCGCCGACCTTGAAGTTGACGGTGCTATGACCGCATGGATGGTAGATGCGATAAATCCGAATTTACTGCAGACCATTGAAGGCCAGCCGGTATTCGTGCATGCAGGCCCCTTCGCAAACATCGCTGTCGGCCAGAGTTCTATTATCGCCGATATGATAGGAACAAAATTAGGTGATTACCACGTAACTGAGAGCGGCTTCGGGGCCGATATTGGTTTCGAGAAGTTCTGGAATATAAAATGCCGTATGTCCGGCCTGGTACCGAACGCCATCGTTATTGTTGCCACTGTTCGCGCCCTGAAGATGCACGGTGGAGGCCCTGCCGTCAAACCCGGTATACCATTGAGCGAAGAATATACCAGCGAGAACCTCGAATTGGTTGAAAAAGGCTGTGAAAACCTAATCGCTCATATCGAAGCTGTAAAGAAAAGTGGTGTCCGACCGGTCGTTTGTATAAACAGCTTCTACACCGATACCAAGGCCGAAATCGCCCTTGTCCGCAAAATCGCTGACCAAAATGGAGCTTTAGCTGCGGTCTCAGAACATTGGCTCAAAGGCGGCGATGGTGCAATCGAGCTGGCAGAGGCCGTGATTGAGGCCTGCAGCGAAACGAACCACTTCAAATTCCTTTATGATTTGGAAACTCCGCTCAGAAAACGCATTGAACTAATCGCCAAAGAAGTTTACGGAGCAAGCGGCGTAACTTATATTAACGGAGCACTGGAAAAAGCCAAGGCCATGGAAGCCGACCCAGACAGCAAGACTTTAGGAACTTGTATGGTCAAGACCCACCTTAGTTTATCACACGACCCGGACTTAAAGGGCAGACCCACCGGTTGGGAGCTTCCAATCCGCGATATTCTTGTTTACAAAGGTGCCGGCTTTATCGTGCCCGTAGCGGGGGCGATAAAATTGATGCCCGGTACAGCATCGAACCCGGCTTTCCGTCGCATCGATGTGGATGTAAAAACCGGAAAGGTTCAAGGTCTATTCTAACCACACGGAAAAGGATATTTTGGGCTTTTGCGCATTCGGGAAGCTAAAGTGTAAAGTGAGCTAAAGTGCCTAAAGTGAAAAAAAGATAGCTTTAGCTCACTTCAGGCACTTTCTAATTTTCTTAATTTTTGTTGGATTATTTAATTCTTAGGAGCGACCGATGGCTGCACAAATAATAGATGGAAAACAAGTGGCCGCCGACATGCGGGCGGAATTGAAGGATGAAGTGGCCAAACTAAAAGAACAGGGAATTGTTCCCGGACTGGGGGTTATCTTAGTCGGGGAAGACCCAGCCTCACAGTCTTATGTTACCGCCAAAGAGCGTGCCTGCGAAAATATAGGTATTTATTCCGACGACAACCGCCTGCCTGCTGAAACCTCACAGGAAAAATTGATGGCACTGGTTGAGAAAATGAACAAAGACCCGAAAATCAACGGCATCTTGGTCCAATTGCCCTTACCAAAGGGCCTTAATGAGGCTGAGGTCCTTCTTGCAATCGACCCGGCCAAAGACGTCGATGGATTTCATCCGATGAATGTTGGCAAAATGGTGGTAGGTGAAAAGGCGTTTCGGCCCTGCACGCCGCACGGCATTATTCAATTATTGATACGCAGCGGTGTCACTATTGAGGGAGCGGAGGTAGTAATCGTCGGGAGAAGTAACATAGTCGGCAAGCCCTTAGCTAATATGCTCATCCAGAAAAAACCCGGTGCAAATGCTACCGTAACAGTCTGCCATACCCGCACCAAAGACCTTCCCTCTCATACAAAGCGGGCGGACATCGTGATTGCCGCCGCTGGTCGGCCAAACACAGTCACTGCGGATATGGTAAAAGAAGGTGTAGCGGTAATCGATGTTGGCGTCAACCGTGTCGAGGACGCAACCAAGAAAAAAGGCTATCGCCTCGTTGGCGATGTGGATTTCGAGGCCGTGAAGGAAAAGGCCTCATTTATTACACCTGTCCCGGGCGGTGTAGGCCCAATGACAATAACTATGCTGCTTTATAACACAGTGGAATCGGCCAAAAGAGCCGCCGGTATTATTACATAGAAAGGAACAGAAGTGGCTACCAAAAAATATCCGGTAATTTGGTTACAAGGGGCAAGCTGTACGGGCTGTTCCGTATCGGTTTTAAATGCGGTAAGTCCCAAGATCCAGAATCTTTTGCTGGACGAAGTGGTACCTGGCCAACAACTTAATTTGATGTTCCACGCAACAATAATGGCTGGTCAGGGGGAGCCGGTCATAGAGGTTTTGAAGGATACCGAAAAGAGCAGGAAGGACGGCTACATATTAGTTGTGGAAGGAGCAATTCCGACTGCTGAGAATGGCTCCTACGGCAGCATCGGCGAGAAAGGCGGCAAGCACTATACTATTCTAAAAAGCGTAGAAGAACTCGGAAGCAACGCCCTGCTGACTCTTGCCATAGGCACGTGCGCTACTTTTGGCGGGATTCCTGCAGCCAGACCTAACCCGACCGATTGCAAAGGTGTAAAAGAAGTGTTCACTGAGAACGGAATCAGCACGCCGGTGGTTAATCTACCTGGTTGTCCTTTGCATCCTGATTGGTTTATCGGGACGATATCTGTGATCCTCTTTTCAGGAGCACAGGCCCTGGATTTAGACAACCTGGCCCGTCCAAAGCTTTTCTATGGGCAGCTCATTCACGAGAACTGCCCGAGAAGAGCAGATTTCGATAAGGGAAAATTTGCTCAAGAATTAGGCGACCCAGGCTGCCTGTATAAATTGGGCTGCAAAGGGCATTACACCAATGCAGATTGTCCTTTAAGGCAGTGGAATAATGGTGTGAGCTGGTGCGTCAAGGCGGGTTCACCGTGTTTAGCTTGTGTCGAGCCGGAATTCCCGGATGGTACGTCGCCGATTTACGAAAAAATTACCTACGAGGACCTGGAATGAGCGAAAAAATAAAGATCGATCCAATAACAAGGATAGAAGGCCATATGGCCGTTGAAGCAGTAATAGATGACGGCGTGGTGAAAGAGGCCAAAAGCGCCGGGACCCTTTTTCGGGGTTTTGAGATAATTCTACAGGGAAGAGACCCTCGTGATGCCAATCGTCTGACCCAACGGATATGTGGTGTCTGTCCGACGGCTCATGCGACTGCATCGGCGCTGTGTCTTGATGATGCATTTGGTTTAACAGATAAAATTCCGAATAATGCCAAGCTTATTCGTGCTCTGGTTTTTGGTTCCAATTTTTTACAGTCACATATCCTGCATTTCTACCATCTTGCAGCCTTAGATTATGTGGATGCAGTAGGCGCTGTCGGAGACATGGCACCCTTTGTGCCGCGCTATGAGGGCGACTATCGTGTAACCGGTGAAGCAAATGCCGAACTGGTAAACCATTACGTAAGGGCGCTGGATATCAGACGAATGTGCCAGGAGATGCTTGCAATCTTCGGCGGGAAGATGCCGCATAATGTAGGTATTGTGCCCGGTGGAGTTACCGAAAAACCCACTGAAGATAAGATAACCAATTTCCTATGGCGACTGAATGAGGTACGCGATTTTATCGATAATACCTATATTCCGGATGTGTTAGCTGTAGCAAAAATTTATGATGATTACTTTGCCGTTGGTGCCGGTTGTAGAAGACTTCTTTCTTATGGCGGCTTTGATTTGCCAACCGGCAAGCTATTCAAGACCGGGGTCATTTCCCCGGATTTGCAGCTGGAACTGTTCGCCAAAGAGAATATAACGGAGGATGTGAAGCATTCCTGGTATGCAGATGCCGCTTCAGGAAAAAATCCGGCTCAAGGCCAAACAGAGCCACAGCTTAAAAAGAAAGAAGCCTATTCATTCCTGAAGTCTCCGCGGTATGAAGGCAAGGTTTGCGAGGTTGGGCCTCTGGCACGAATGGTGAGTAATTATGTACAGGGCGACGCGACAGTAAAGGAGTTAGTTGATTCGGTCCTTGGCGAATTCAGTGCCGGCGTTGATGCTTTATATTCCGTTCTTGGCCGACACGCAGCCAGGGCCGTTGAAGCCAAACTCGTTGCCAATGCAATGGTCGATTGGCTCACAAGCCTAAAACCTGATGAGCCAGCTATCGCCGAGAGCCAGATTCCTGATAAGGGCGAAGGTGCTGGTCTGGCCGAAGCTCCACGAGGTGCAGTGGGACACTGGATAACAATCAAAGATAAGAAAATCGACCGGTATCAGGTTATCACTCCCACAGCCTGGAACGCTTCACCTAAAGACGATAAAGACCAGCCTGGAGCAGTGGAACAGGCAATAATAGGTACTAAAGTTAAGGACAAAGACAATCCTTTTGAACTCGTTCGAATTGTGCGGGCATTTGACCCTTGCCTTGCCTGCTCGGTCCATTTGCTCGACGCCAAGGGAAGTAAGTTGGGTGTATTTAGAGTTGTTTGATATGCCAATCAAGACAGATGCCAGTTTGGTGATGAACCCGGTGAAAAGTTTCGGCGCTGGAGGTATTTTGGTCCTTGGTCTCGGTAATGTCCTGCTTAAGGACGAAGGAGTCGGTGTACACATAGCTCAGAGGTTACAGGAATTAGCTCTGCCTGACAACGTAGAAGTTATGGACGGCGGAACCGCCAGTCTCGACGTTCTTTTGTCGGCGACGGGTATAGAGAAACTGGTAGTCATTGATGCACTGAGAGCTGGTAAAGAGGCAGGTACTATTTACAAAACAAGGCTCAAGAACCAAGAGCGAGACAAACTGGAGCAAATTTTCAGCGGCAACTCCAGGATCAGTCTGCACCAAATAGGTTTGATCGATGCCCTGGCTATTGCCGAGAAGATGAATTGTGCACTAAAGGAAATTGTAATCATAGGTGTGGAACCCGAGAAGATAGATTACGGTTTAGAATTGACAGACAAAGTAAAGCAGAGGATTCCAGAAATCGTTAATACAGTGCTAAAGGAAATTGAAGATGCTATTCACACAAAATAAACCAACAGAGGAAGTGCTGGAGTCGCTTGGTAAGGAGAAGAATATCTTCTTGCTGGTTTGCAATGGTTGTGCCGAGGCCTGCGAAACAGGCGGGGAACAAGCACTTTCGGCAATGAAGGCCGAGCTGGAAAAGGCAGGCAAGAACGCAGCAAGCACAGCTTTGGTGGATTTTCTCTGCAATAAGGTATTGGTGGCAACGAGACTGGCCAGGGAGATGGACAAGATTAAAAAGATGGATTCTATCCTGGTGCTTAGCTGTGGAGTGGGGGTCCAGGCAGTCTCGAAGGTTGTGAATAAGGTTGTACACCCTGCAGCAAACACGGTGTCCCTGGGCGGATTACAGGGGCTTTGGCCATCGGATGAGCGATGCCAGGCGTGCGGGGATTGCGCTCTGGATTATACCGGAGGCATCTGTCCAATCACTTTTTGTGCCAAGAGTCTGCTTAATGGGCCTTGTGGCGGGGCCCAGGATGGAAAGTGTGAAGTTGACTCTGAGAAAGATTGCGGCTGGCAGTTGATTTATGAACGGCTCCAGAAGGTCGGGCGATTGGAAAACTTTAAAAAAATTCGCACACCGCGAGACCACAGTAAGATGCTGCCATCAAGCGAATTGCGCAAGACATCTTTCTATGACATAGAGGTCTAAGCCGGATCTAAAATTTCTGATTTGAGGACCCCGAGCAGGACTGAGACGAAATAAGGAGGCGTTTAAGACATGAAACTTATTGAGCGTTTCAAACAAGGCAAGTTTGTAATCACTTGTGAAGTCGGGCCGCCCAAGGGCATAGAAATAGATAAGCTGATAAATGAAGTGGAGCCGCTGCGCGACAAGGTCGATGCTTTCAACGTTACTGATTTGCAAAGCTCCGTATTGAGGGTTGGCTCATTGGCAGCTTGCCGTCTCTTGAAGGATAAAGACCTTGAGCCTATTATGCAGTTGACCTGCCGGGACCGGAACCGTCTGGCTTTGCAGTCGGATGTCTTAAGTGCCGCGGTATTGGGTATTGAGAATCTATTGTGTCTTACGGGGGACCATCCAACATTAGGCGACCACCCTGATGCAATGCCTGTGTTCGACTTGGATTCGGTACAGCTGCTCTTGGCAGTCAAAGGATTAATGGGCGCCAAAGATATGGCGGGGATTGAGTTAAAAGGTCGGCCACCAGAATTTTGCCTGGGTGCAGTGGTGAATCCAGGGGCAGACCCGTTGGAACCACAGATTATGAAGATGGAGAAAAAGATTCAGGCTGGGGCAGAGTTCTTCCAGACCCAGGCAGTTTATGAAGTAGATAAGTTCGCTGTTTTTATGGAAAAAGTAAAACATTTGAATGTGCCGGTCATGGCTGGAATCATATTTTTAAAATCGCCCGCTATGGCTAAGTTTATGAATGCAAATGTCGCAGGAATCCACGTTCCTGAAGAGATCATTGATGAATTAGCCGGTGTGGGAAAAGAAAAAAGAGTCGAAAAAAGTCTGGAAATCTCCGCCCGTCTGATTAGGCAATTGAAGGATTTGTGTCAGGGAGTTCATATTATGTCTTTGGGCTGGGAGCGGCATATATCTACCGTCTTGGAAATGGCCAGGTTATGATAACGCTGCTGCCCATCTAAGCAGCCCACACGAGATCAATTTTGCAACCACCTTCCAGATGGCCAAGCAATGGGGATACCATATCCCTACTGATGTTCGCATCTATTGTATAGAAGTTAAAGAGCTGTCCAAATTTTCCCAGGGCTTTACACCAGAAATCACAGAAAAGCTACACGAAATAGTTGAATATGTCCTCGGCAACCTTGCAGGAAATTAAAAAATTGTGGAGCAATTTTTCATCCCATATCCAATAATTTTACTTTGTATTGCTTGACATCATTTAACCTTTGCATATAATACCCCCTTTCACTCTGACAAGCTTATAATGCTTTATTAAGGAGAAAAAGTTTTGAAAAAGATAATTTTGTTGACTATCGTGTTTTTGTCGTCTGTGGTGGTAACGGCCCAGGCCGAGGAAGGTCAACTGGGTGTTACTTTTGATCTTGCTTATAGAAGTAAGTGGTTGTCCAAAGGCGCCTATGGCTACGGCGTACAGGGCGCGCTTTTTAAGACCATCGACCTTGACTTTTACAACACAGGCTACGGTGTAAAAGTTACCCACCGCAATGCCACAACAAGCGGCTACGTTGATAAACAAAGGTTCGATTATAGACCCTATTACAAAAGCGTTCTCTTCGAGGACGAAACTTATGCCACAAACTATAATATAAGTGCCGGCTACGAACACTATCCCGGGCTGGCACGAGAAAGAAGTAACACAACGTGGGAGTGGATATTCGCCTTTTCCTGGCCGAATATCATACCGCAGGGCATCGTACCTCAATACATCGCTCATTACGAATATGCCGCTGGAAGTAATTATACCAAACCAAACGGCGCCGATATGCCGTCCGGCTGGGTTCATCGCTTCATACTTGGTTATGACCTTGAAATGATTGAGCTCCCGACAACCATACATCTGTCTTCAGAGCTTGCTTACACAGACGGTCTTGGAGGAGCATCCCACGACTGGTCATACGCGGTATTTGGCGCTTCAACAAAAGTTAAAATTACTGATAATCTTTCGTTTGTCCCGGGGATATATCATCAGGTAACAATGGACAAATCAGTCAATCCCGACAAAGACGTAACGTATTGCATCCTGAGTATGAAGTACAAATTCTAAATGGTTTTTTTCGGTTGACATCCTCGAAAGAACTGGATAGGTTAAGTGTTCCATCGGTTTTACATCAGGGGGATAGAAAAAGACTTCACCTGATAGCATTAAATATATTGTTTGGAACCGAACATATAATTAGTTGGAGAGTATAAATAGAAACTATCGAGGTACAATAATCCTGAGTTACTCAAAGGAGAACGTTATGACACAAGAAAAGGCAATTGACTCTCTTATGACCGAAGAGCGAACTTTTCCACCACCGGCCTCAATCAAAGCCAATGCTTATATAACCAGCACTGAGCAATATCAACAAATGTGGGAAAAATCAATTAACGACCCGGACAGCTTCTGGTTGGAGCAGGCAAAAACCCTCTCCTGGTTTAAGGAGCCGACTAAGAGTCTCCGTTACACCTGGGATACGAAGAGTCGGAAAATTGAGCACACCTGGTTTGCCGATGGCCAGTTAAATATTGCATACAACTGCCTCGACCGTCATCTTGGAACGCCAATCGAAAACAAGACCGCACTTCTTTGGCAGGGTGAAGCCGAAGCCGCCGTCAAGAAACTCACCTACAAAGAGCTGCACCAGCAAGTTTGCAAATTCGCCAATGTCCTCAAATCAAAGGGCATACATAAAGGTGACCGTGTGGCGATTTATCTGCCAATGGTGCTGGAGCTTCCAATTGTTATGCTCGCTTGTGCCCGCATCGGCGCGATACATTCTGTTATCTTCGGCGGATTCAGCTCAGAAGCCATCGAAGGCCGAATCAACGACTCCGACTGCAAAATGCTTATAACTTCCAATGTCTCCCTGCGTGCCGGCAAGCACATCAAGCTTAAGGATATAGCTGACGTTGCCCTGGAAAAAACACCTACAATTGAAAATGTAATAGTCGTTAAAGTTAATGATGAGCCCTGCGATATGAAAGACGGCAGGGACATATGGTATCATGATGAGATGGCAAATGCAGCCGAACAATGCGAAGCCGAACCTATGAATGCCGAGGACCCGCTGTTTATCCTTTACACATCCGGCTCGACAGGCAAACCCAAGGGCGTTGTCCACACTACCGGTGGATACCTATTGCATATCACCCTCACTCACAAAATCATTTTCAACATTCACGAAGACGATATTTACTGGTGCACTGCCGACATCGGCTGGGTAACAGGACACAGCTACATCGTCTATGGCCCACTCGCAAACGGCAGCACATCATTAATGTTTGAAGGTGTTCCTACCTACCCGGATGCCGGCCGCTTCTGGCACATTTGTGATAAATTCGATGTTACTGTCTTCTATACTGCACCCACAGCTATTCGCGCTCTTATGCGCCTCGGCGACGAATGGCCAGCTAAGTACAAACTCGATTCGCTCAGGATTCTCGGCTCGGTCGGCGAGCCGATAAATCCCGAGGCATGGATGTGGTATTATGAGAAAATCGGCCGCAACCGCTGTCCCATTGTAGATACCTGGTGGCAGACGGAGACCGGCGGATTTATGATTTCGCCTATGCCGGGCGCACACACATTAAAACCCGGCAGTGCTTCCCGCCCCTTCTTCGGCGTTGACTCCATCGTCCTTCGAGATGATGGAAGTCAATGCGATGTAAATGAAGGCGGCAAGCTGTGCATACGCAAACCCTGGCCTGGAATGATGCGCACGATGTGGGGCGACCATGACAGATTCATCGACACATACTTCACAATGTTCGATAATGTTTACTTCGCCGGCGATGGCTGCCGAATCGATATGGATGGTGATTACTGGCTAATGGGCAGAATCGATGACGTCGTCAACGTCTCCGGCCACCGCATCGGCACCGCCGAGGTTGAAAGCGCCCTTGTCAGCCACGAAAAAGTCGCCGAAGCTGCTGTTACACCGATGCCTCACGACATTAAAGGTCAGACACTGTACGCCTTTGTTACACTTGTAGGTGGTATCGAGGAAAGCGATGAGCTGAAGAAAGAGCTTGTTATGCACGTGCGAAAGGAAATCGGCCCTATCGCGACACCCGAAGCCATTCAGTTTGCACCCTCTCTTCCGAAGACCCGCTCCGGCAAGATTATGCGACGAATCCTGCGCAAAATAGCCGAAAAGAACACAGATAATCTCGGTGACATTACCACACTTGCAGACCCAAGCGTAGTAGAAGCATTAATCAAAGGCCGAGGCGAATAAACTCACCTGCATTAACACACAAACAAGCCGGACGTGTCTTTTAAGCACACGTCCGGTCTATTATCAATTAAAGGAACTATAATTATGAGCGACGAAATAACAAGGGCGAAACCAGAAGTCGAAAATCATGGCTGGCGCGTCACGTTTGCGGGAATGGGCATTAATCTTGCCCTTGGTATTCTATATACATGGAGTGTTATAAGCAAACGTATTCCAGACGATTGGGGCTGGAATGAGGATGATAAGTCTTTGCCATATATGCTCGCCTGCCTCATCTTTTCGCTCATTATGGTACCTGCCGGTAGAATACAGGACAAAATTAGCCCACGCCTCGTAGCCACAATAGGCGGTATATTGGTTGGACTCGGATTCATAACCGCCAGCATGACAACATCTCTTATGGTCTTCGTCATCGGCTTTGGTATACTTGCCGGCGCGGGTATCGGATTCGGCTATGCTTCTGCGACGCCACCGGCAGTAAAGTGGTTTCCTGCATCGAAGACAGGCCTTATCGCAGGAATAGTAGTTTCAGGTTTCGGACTGGCTTCGGTATACGCCGCTCCACTGACAACACTGTTGATTGCTAATCTCGGTTTCAAAGTCGCGATACTGCTATTAGGCATTGCATTTTTGGTCGTCGTGGTGGCTCTCGCTCAGATATTAAAACCGCCACCGGCCGATTACATCCCCCTTGGTGCCGTACCGGCAAATACAGATACAAAATCTAACAAAAAAGAAGACTTTCTTCCAAAAGAAATGCTTACTACCCGGCAATTCTACATCATTTGGTTCATGTACGTATGCGGAGCCGGTGCTGGTCTTATGGTCATCTCAAAACTTGCCGCAATTGCAGATAAACAAGTTGGAATAACTATGGGATTCGTGCTGGTAGCAGTTCTCGCTATCGGCAATGGAGGCGGACGAATACTCGCAGGTATGCTCAGCGACAAAATCGGTCGCAAAGCAACGATGTTTATCTGTTTCGTATCTCAGGCCTTTTTGATACTTCTGCTCTCAAGAGCAACCGGCGAAAACGCCCTTGGGACGATAGCCGCAATGGCGATTATATCAGCGTTCATCGGCGCAAACTACGGGGCCAACCTCTCGCTTTTCCCATCCATCACCAAAGATTTTTATGGTCTGAAGAACTTTGGAATGAACTATGGGCTGGTATTTACCGCCTGGGGCGTTGGAGGTTTTATGTTGGCAAAGCTCGCCGGGGCAATGTATGTCAGGCATCAAACTTTTGCAATCGCCTATTACGGCGCTTCGGCACTGCTGATACTCGCTGCGATAATGACAATACTCGTCAAAGCACCTCACCACAAAATCGAAACTGCCGAAACGTAAATTGCCGACAGTGACTTTATCCTGTTGGAAATGTATAAAAGTCGTCACTCTGTACTAAGCGTAGCGAAGTGAAGGATCTCGTTCTCGTTAAAATCACAGCAGCTAAAGTTTGTGGATTGGAAAGATTTTTGTCTTAACTGCTTCTATTGTCGCCTCTACTACAGGCACTACCATTTCGCGTTGTGTCTGGCTCACAACAAATGCTCTGTCTCGTAATCCCCCCTGCCAGTCCGTACTTTCGAGCATTACACCTCCGACGGCGTGGTTCATATCACTACCGCTGCCGGTACCGGTGAGGATACTCCAGGCCAAAGCCCAGGCTCTGACGGTGTTGCTGACATTGTAACCACCGCCTCCGGTTGCAACTATGGGCTTGTCAAAACTTAACAGATGCTCGATGATATCGGCATAAACATTATTGGTCAGACATAAATGTGCAAGCGGGTCACCCGCAAGCGCATCAGCTCCTAACTCAAAAACAATTACGTCTGGATTGTACGCGGTAATTAACGGCAGAGCTATAGCATCGAATGCCTTCATATACATTTCGTCGTAAGTCCCGACCGGAAGAGGGACATTTACGCAGTAGCCTTTGCCTTGACCGCTACCGATTTCATCCTCGCGCCCTGTCCCGGGAAACAGCGTCCCCGGACTCTCGTGAAATGATATGGTCATCACATCACGGCGGTGATAGAATCCGTATGCAACACCGTCACCGTGATGAACGTCCACATCAAGATAAAGAACCCTTTTACCTTTTTCAGCCAATATTGTGCAGGCCAGGGCCACGTCATTGATGTAGCAAAAACCAGCTGCTCTTTCCGGCCCTGCGTGATGAAATCCGCCTGATGGATTAAACGCCACCTCAGCAGAACCTGAAAGAATCAGCTCGGCCGCTGTAAGTGTCCCTCCGGTGGCCAGAACCGCGTAGTCATACATCCCCGCAAAAACAGGGCAATCCAGTGTCCCAATTCCCATATCCAGTGCTTCGGTATCCCACCGGCCTTTTGCGGAGGTCTTTAATGCGTGCAGATAACGGGCTGAGTGAAATTTTTTCAGAACGAGTCTCTCGGCAGGCACCGGTGCTACTTCACTCCTGTTGTCACCGGAGAGCAGACCCATAGAATTTAAAATCTTTCTCACCTGCCCTGCCCTGTCCGTATTAAACGGACAATCCGCCGGATAGCTAAACTTCCCAAGCTCCGGTGAATAAATAAAAACCGCTTTTTTCGTTGCCAAAGTTACTCCTATTGTTCTTGCTCTTTCAAATCATATGTAATGTCATACGCACAGCCGTCAAACTCGATATTCACCTCGAAGCCAAAGTTATAAGAAATAACCAGCGCCAGTCTATTAGAATCCCAAGCCCAACAAGAAAATGATATTTTATACTATAATGCGTACAATTGCAAAGTTCTCTGTCGTACATTTAATCTGCATGGGATTATTCATCCGCTTCACAAAAATAGATGTACGAAAACACCAAACAATTTATTCCTTTACGCCCAGCCACTTAAGGTGTGGCTGCTCGTCTTCATCGACTACAGTTGCTTGCCATAAATCCAGCGGTATGTTTGGTGTACAGCCATGCATAATTAAGAAGCGATTATCAACGTGGTCGTCCAGCTTGATAAAGATATGATGGCCTGGGGAGGAGGGAAGCAGTGTGTGGGCCGCATTTGCTATCTTCTTGAGCCTCCAGATATCTAAGTTTATGGTCTCTTCACCAAAAAAGATTGAGGATTTTGATGGTAATAACATGTTTTGGCTCCTTTCAATTCAAGGACCTTTACAATAGATTTATATTTTGCAAAACAAGAGAAATAAAATTACCACCAGGCCTATTCCTTTTGGGGCACGCATCTAAATTGAGGATTTGTATCATCGTCGATAATGTTTGCTTCCCATACTTCCAACGGTAGATTCGGTGAGCAGGCAAGCGTAACCAAGAAGTAAAAATGGCTACCTATAAAGTGGTCTAACTTAATAAATATATGGCAACCTGGATCTAAAGGAAGTAATGGGTGGGTAGCTTTTGCTATCTGATCGAGACTCCATTTTTCAGCGATGATGGTATTCTCATCAAAGAAGATTCTTGATTTTATCGGAGGTGGCATATATCCCATTTCAATGTCTAAAAGTCGAACTATAACTTATCATTTTTCCTTGATGAACCGGCATAAAAGTCTCAGAGACCTGTATGGGCTTATAATAGCAGCATCATATATAAACAACGGTACGTTTCGCGTCGATCCAATTGTTATCAGTAAGTGGTTCTTCTGACGTCCACCTGATTCGATAAAGGCATAAAGCCCTCGACTCCCATCTACTAAGCTCCGGCCCGCGCTTGATAACTGCTTGAGCTTCCAGCCCTCCAAACCCAAAGTGCTCTCTTCGAAAAAGACTGCAGAATCCGGTAACGCAGACATTTCTCGTTCCTTTCGACAAACGATTTTTCCAAACAAAACTATTTTTTTATAATTTGATTTTGATAATCCAAAACATGTACAAAAACATGATTCTATATTCATACTTTTTGATTTATTATTACTAACGAACTTTCAAAAATTCTAAACCAGGTCCGAAAGTTTCAAGGACTCAAGCCTGTTTGCAATATAGTCTCTTATCTCCTTGAATATCTTGATGAATTGTTTCTCCTTCAACAAAGGGGTAGGCGAAAAAAAGCACGCGCTTACCGATTCCGTCGGTGCCAAGGCACCGTCCATCAGTCTTATTATTTCAGCAATACTTATTCTTGATGCCGGCTTTGCTAACTTATAGCCGCCCCTGGCGCCCCTTTTGGTTTTTATATAGTGGTTTTGCCTTAAGATTGTGAATAAAAGCTCCAGATACTTCTTGGAAATATCGCACTTCGAGCAAATCTCTTCTATTTTTATGAAACCTTTCTTCTCATTGCGCGCAATGTAGATAAGCGCCAGCATCGAATATTCACTTTTTGTCGTTAGCTTCATAAAAATCCCTTTCTATAGTTTGTCTATAGACAATATATAATATCCACTTCTGTCAAGGCAAAATTTAATTTTTTTCCTATTCTCAGACATATAAAAATGGCTTTTTTTCGCTTCTGAGCCGTTTTTACACTGGTTCTGAACTTTTTTTCTAAAAACGGGCAAAATTGACCAGCTAATCCGACCTCACCTGCCTGACGGCAGGCACCGATAAAAGTTTTGTCATATTATTTTGGGTGCACGCACAACTTTTTATTTATATAATAGAACGAAAGGGTTTAAGGACTATGAAACAATCATCCTTAACAGATTTGGAACAAATTCCCGGCGTGGGCAAAAGAATCGCTCAGGATATGGTAAATATCGGCATCCACTCTGTAGGCCAACTCAAGGGACAGAACCCCGATAAACTTTACAAAAAACTCTGCGATTTCAAGGCAAGCCCCGTTGACAGGTGCATGCTCTATGTATTGCGCTGCGCGGTGTACTACGCATCAAACACCAAACACCACCCACGGTTATTAAAATGGTGGAATTGGAAAGATAGCAATTAAACTACCTTTATCTGCTTTGAGACGTGCACTTATTTTCGCAAATCCGGTATATCCGGCTCAATGTGCACCGTAATGTTCACCGGACGGGTAATCTGCTCATCCAGAGCGTGTTCCAGACTTTCAGATATTTGATGAGCGGCGGCTATGTCTAAATCCGGATCAACGAGGATGTGCAGATCCAGAAAAACTTCTCTGCCAACCGTGCGGGTTCGCAGCTTGTGCCACTGCCGTATTGAAGAGTCGGCGTTAATCACATCTCTTATATGCTCGATAGTGTCCGAATCGACGGCACTTTCTGAAAGTTCACGCAGCGAATCGCTAACTACCCTGACTCCCACCCAGATAATCATCAATCCAACGGCAATAGCAGCGACCTGGTCGCCATGACCAAAACCAAATTCCAGCGATATAAATCCTATCACAACCGCTACCGAACTTAAAGCATCGCTGCGGTGATGCCAGGCATTGGCATAAAGCGCAGGACTGTGAGATTGAACCGCGATTTTTTGTGTGGCTCTATAGAGCCACTCTTTAGCGGCAATCGATACTATCGCAGCTATAAGAACTGCGAGCCGGGGGACGGTAACTTCGTCTCTGGCTATGGCCATAGTGGCATAGTAAATCATTGCTCCCCCCACAAGAATTAAGACTAATGCAATTAATCCGGCTGAGAAAGTTTCCGCCCGCCCGTGTCCGTAGGGGTGGCTCTGGTCAGGTTCTTTCGAACCCAGACGCAGGCCCAACAGCACAGCTGCATCAGTTGCTACATCAGAAATTGAATGGAGCCCGTCGGCTACAAGTGCCAGCGAACCTGCTAACGAACCAACGACGACCTTGACGACGGCCAGAGCAATATTTACTACGATGCCAATATATGTGATAGATTTTATTTGCCTGCCGGCAATTGTTCGTTTATCATTGCCCATCAGCCTGTCAGCCCAACACTTCTTTGCGTGCTTTCAAAACTGCATCTAAATATTTTTCAGCAGTATGCTTGTCCTTTGCCTCAACGATAACTCTCATTACAGGTTCGGTATTACTGGCCCTCAGGTGTAACCAGCCGTCCTCAAAATCGAATCTACAGCCGTCTCTTGTATCGAGTTTTACGTCGGTTAAAGTCTTTTTAGCCGAATCCAGGATTAGCCGTGCCTGCGATTTATCCGCGGCGAATTTATCTTTATTCATATAATAACCGCCAATCTCACTTACCAATTGACTTATCATTTTTCCCGTCTCAGCCATCAGTTGCAGGACAAGAGCAATACCCACAAGGCTGTCGCGGACCGGCCCCACTCGTAAATCTATCACACCCCCGTTACCCTCTCCGCCGATGATACAATCGTGTTCTAACATCGCCGCGGCAACGTTGGCCTCGCCCACAGCAGTGCGAATAACCTGACCGCCGGCCCTCCCAGCGATATCATCAATCATTCTTGAAGTCGAAAGATTCGTTGCCGCCTTACCTGTCCGCTTGCTGAAAACATACTTTGCTGCCAAAGCAAGAGAATACTCCTCGCCGATGTAGCTGCCGTTCTCGTCAACAATTGCTAATCTGTCGGCGTCCGGGTCCTGAGCAAAACCGACCTCGGCTCCTCTGGTTTTTACTATTTCACAAAGGCCCCTTAAGTTCAAAGCGGTCGGTTCAGGCCCATGAGCAAACAAGCCGCTCGGCTCATCGTTTATCGCAGAAATTTCACAACCAAGTTCGGCTAACATCTTTTTAGTTACCCGCCCCCCTGCTCCGTTGACACTGTCCAGAACAACTTTGAATTTTTTTGCAGCAATTACCCCCCCGTCAACAACCGCCAAAACCTTAGCAATGTGCATAGCATCGGTCTGCTCATTTGCAGTTACTTTACCGTAATCAGACGAATTGACAAAACCAAAATTTTTATCGAAAAAATACTGCTTTATTTGTTCTGCTGCATCACTCGGAGGAGCAACGCCGTTATCAAGCAATAACTTTATGCCGTTGTATTGGTTCGGATTATGCGAAGCCGTTACTACCAAACCACCTACACAGCCAAGCTCCCTAAGCATAATCCCGACACCGGGCGTCGTTACTACCCCCAAATCAATTACGTCAATCCCAACCTTACATAATCCTTCTGTAACAGCGGAAACAAGCTCTCGGCCGCTCGGCCGCGTATCCCTGCCGACACAAGCCGACAATCTCTCCGTTTTTTCCGCGTGCTTTTCTTTGAGAAATGTCCCGAAGGCACAGCCGTAGTCAGTGGCCACAGAAGTTGTGAGGTTTTCACCCACGATGCCTCTCATTCCACTGACACTTATGATTAACTGTTCAGCCACATCGATAACTCCGTTCGAGCATCAAGCTTTGAACCCTATGTCATTCTGAGTGCAGCGAAGAATCTCATCACTCAACACTCACCAATTAACCATCGAAGATCCGCCGTCTTTTGGCGGACTCACCATCCTGCGAGTATCAAGCACCGAGTATCGAGCATCGAGAATTAGTCCAGCTTGCAGACATAAATCTCGTTCACGAACTCAAGCTCGCCGAGTTCTTCAATCGCTTTTGCATCGGGTTCCTTGTCGAGACTGACGGCAAGAATAGCCTTTCCCTCTGCCAGCTTTTGCCCGACGCCCATAGTGCAGATATTTATATTATGTGTGCCGCAGAGCGTTCCGACCGAACCGATGACGCCGGGCTTGTCATCGTTAAAGATAACCAAAACTGCCCCCTGCGGCGTCATTTCAATATTGAAACCATCGATTTCAATGATTCGCAGCAGCGTCCCACCAAAAACTGAGCCGGTCACCGTGCGTGTAACCTTATCCGTAACGACCTTGGCGCTGAAACTTGCTGACACGTCTTTGGACTCGGTATTTTTGGTCTCGTCTATGCTTATCCCTCGCTCTTTAGCTAAAACTGGAGTGTTTACCATATTCAACGGCATATCAAAGTGTTTTTGCAACAAGCCAATCGCAAAATTAAGAGTAACCTGTTCGACGGCCATTTCTGCAATCAAGCCGCGATACTGCACCTCAACGCCCTTGATTTGGCCCGGCCCAATCGTGCTGACAAGTGTCCCAATTCGCCGGGCAAGTTCTGCATACTGGCTCACAATCGGCGAAACAGCACCAGTTGTCGACGGAGCATTAAGGGCATTCTTGACCGGCCCCCCTTTGACAGCATCAACAAGGATTTGAGCCGCCTCGACCGCAACTTCAATCTGGGCTTCTTCTGTGCTCGCGCCTAAATGCGGTGTAACAATGCAATTCTCAAATTCGGAAAACCGGGTGTTCTCCGGCGGCTCCTTGGGATAAACATCAAGAGCAGCACCGGCGATACGCTTCTCGGCAAGGGCATCATAGAGTGCATCTTCGTTAATAATTCCCCCGCGTGCGCAGTTGATTAACCGAACGGTCGTTTTCATCTTTTTTATTTGTTCTTCGCCAATCATATTCAAGGTCTGCTCATTCCTTGGCACGTGAACGCTGATATAGTCGGATTCCTTGAAGATTGTTTCCAGGCTATCGCTTATTTCAACGCCGATTTTTTCCGCATTAGGTGGCGCAGCTAAAGGGTCAAAGCCCAATATCTTCATATTGAATCCTTTTGCCATTTCTGCCACAGCCATACCTATCCTGCCCAATCCTATCAAGCCGAGCACTTTATTATTCAACTGGTTACCCATATATTTTTTTCTGTCCCAGGCGCCCCCTTTTAAGCTGTTGCAGGCCGGCACAACATTTCGGCTCATCGCAAGTATTAACGCCATCGTATGTTCAGCAGCACTGAGGGTGTTACCGCCGGGCGTATTCATAACCAGGATCCCCTTTCTTGTGGCCTCTGGAATGTCGATATTATCGACACCGACGCCTGCCCTGGCGATTGCCTTTAATTTACCGGGACTACTCAAGACCTTAGCCGTAACCTTCGTACCGCTTCGGATGATTAATCCATCGTGTTCACCGATAATCTTAGTCAATTCATCTTCGCTTATACCGGTTTTAACAACAGCCTCAACGCCGTCCATCGATTTGAGTAAATCGATACCTTCTTGTGCAAGTTTGTCTGTAACCAGAACTTTAATCATTTTCCAACTCCAAAAAACACGAATTGTTCAATTTTAAAAGCCATATTTTAGCCAGACTTCCAAGAATTGCAAGGGCAGAAAATTTATCAACACATACGGAAGTGAATATGTTACGAATTAAAGCTTGTCAATCCCCTTCAAAATAATCAATATCGTATATGCGCCTATGCTGAAAAACCGTCTACGGATTGGCGAAATCAATAATAAACGCTTCTTAAATCGTAAAAAAACTATAATTCTCTTAGCTCAACTAAAAGAATTCTAACCTGAGCCACATTCTGAGCAATTTCGAATAAGTATTCTAAGGTCCGGCCGAATTATCCATCACCCAGCAAATATTAATTATCCACCAATTAACAGCTCACTACTCACTTTTGAATTTTTTTAATAAATTTATGGATCTGTTCTTGACTTTTTGACCCACATTATTTGTTCATTTTCGAGCATTGTGCGAATTTATTCAAAAATTACGTATTTTTGAATTTATCTTAAAATAGGCCAAAAAATAAGAAAAAACGTACGTTTTCAAAATCTCCCTAAATTATCATAACAATTTTTGTATTATAGACTTACAAATTTTTTTGCGAACTGTCTGAAATACTAAATGTCCATATAATTATCCCTTCATGAGCTCCCCTAATCAAAAATTCGCTCTGACCCATAATTCCCATCTTGCCTATTTTTACATATCGCTGCCTAATGCATACACTCTTGCCCTCGAATTACCATTTTTATTTTTGTAAACAATAGCCTTTCGTTCCTTAAGCGTTTGACAAAATTTTCCTAACTTTATATAGCTATTTATAACAGCCCGCAAAACGTCAAAATAGGCATCTCTTGCAGTCTGAATAACTAAATGTCCTATAAATAATTTAATTGTCAAAAAGGTTTTAATGTCGTATAATAGATTGGATTCAAAACGAAATAGATAAAGGGAAGACTCTGATGGGAAAAATGAAAGAAGCACAGAAGCTCCCTCCTGTAGAGCAGTTAAGGGGCAGAACACTCGGCAGAATACTCATTAAAATGGGTGCGCTTAGCAGAGACAAAGTCCATGAATGCCTGAAAATACAGAGCCAACGGCAAGGTGAAAAAATAGGCCAGATTTTCCTTGAACTTGGTCTTATTGATGAAGTCCAACTACAGATGGCACTTGCAGCCCAACGCGGAATGGAATATGTGAGCCTTGATGGTGTTGATATTCCTCCTGATGTGGTCGAAAAGGTGCCAGCGCAAATGGCAAAGACCTACCACATCGTACCGATTGAATATAATCGAGAACAAAATGAATTGACCGTTGCCCTTGACAGCCCCGATAACTTCAGAGCTACCGACGATCTGAGCACACTAATGGGTTTTAAGGTTACCGCGAAGATCACCGACCGTGATGTGCTGGAAAGTGCTTTGACGAAATATTATGAGACACAAGACGAAAACATCAATGAGCTGATAGATGAAATACAAGGTGACAGTTTCCTTGCGGAATTTGAGGGCAGAAATCAAAGTATTGACCTGGATGAATTAAAGGAACTATCCGAGTCGAATCCCGTCAAAAAACTGCTGAACCTGGTTTTGCTGCAGGCGATTCGCGACAAGGCCTCTGACATCCATTTTGAGCCGTTTGAAAATGAGTATAAGATGCGTTACCGCATTGACGGTGTTCTCTACGAAATGGTTCCTCCCCCAAAATACATTGCTGCAGCACTTAGCTCCCGTATAAAGGTTATGGCAAACCTGGACATCGCTGAGAGACGTCTTCCACAGGACGGCCGAATATCACTGACGGTTGAAGGCAATCCAATTGATTTGCGTGTTAGTGTTCTGCCGACGATGTTCGGAGAAAGTGTCGTTTTACGTGTACTGGATAGAAGCCAAGCCATGTTTGATTTGGGAGCACTTGGATTAAGGCCGAGTGACCAGGAAACAATCCGTCAGCTTATACACAAGCCTAACGGTATTATAATTGTTACTGGCCCTACCGGATGCGGCAAAACTACCACCCTTTACTCAGCTTTACATGAGCTTAATGATATTGGGACGAAGATAATTACCACTGAGGACCCGATAGAATATGACATTGACGGTATTATTCAGGTTCAAATGAAACCGTCTATTGGCCTGGTATTCGCAAGGTGCCTTCGGTCAATTTTGCGTCAGGACCCCGATATTATATTAGTTGGAGAGATTCGTGACCTTGAAACAGCGGAGATTGCTGCCCAGGCCTCTCTGACAGGACACATTGTGTTTACCACCCTGCACACAACCGATGCCCCAAGTTCGATAGCACGACTTTTAGATTTGGGAGTTGAGCCGTTTCTTCTTACCGCTACTATTGAAGGTATCGTCTCCCAGCGATTGGTGAGGAAAATATGTGAAAACTGCAAAACCGCGTTCGAGCCAAGCGAAGCGCAATTAATGGAGTTACAACTTACGCCGGATGATATTAAAGGTAAGAAGTTTTATTATGGCCGAGGTTGCAGCAAGTGTAATGGTACCGGTTATAGAGGTCGAACGGGTATTTTTGAGATTATGGTATTCAATGATGAGATACGAGACTTGATTATGAATCAGGCTTCGACGGCAGTTCTGCGTACGGCGGGCCAGAAAGGTGGGATGAGGCTGCTGCGTGAGAACGGCCTGGAGGCAATCTATGACGGCATTACCAGCATAGATGAGGTTGTAAAAGAAACGATAATGGAAGAAGCGTAAATATGAATCTGGACTTAATAGATAATCGTCCATACAAAGGAGGTATTTAAGATGCCGGTTTTTCAATATTCAGCGCTGGATGCACAGGGCGTAGAGATAAAAGATGAGATAAACGCCCTGAGCCAGAAAGAAGCGATAAGCAAGATACGCAATATGGGATATTTTCCCACGAAGGTCCGTGAACGTGGTGTGGGGAAAAAAGCGGGAGCGAAAAAAGCTGCTGCCAGACCGACGCGCAAACGAGGTGCCGGCGGCAAGGTCAAAATTAAATATATAACCCAGTTTGCAAGACAGCTATCAACGCTCCAGGATGCGGGCCTGCCCATTTTGCGGTCGTTGAGGATTCTCGAGGAACAGCAAAAGTCGGGGACATTCAAGAGGGTTATCGGTTACGTAGCCGATGACATTGAGGGCGGTTCCACACTCTCGGAAGCTATGTCCAGATACCCCAGAACCTTTGACCGACTGTTCACCGGTATGGTTGCGGCAGGTGAGACCGGCGGGGTGCTGGATTTGATATTGGCACGTGTGGCTGACTTTATGGAAAAGGCCCAGAAACTCAAATCACGAGTTAAAAGTGCGATGGTATATCCGGCGGTAGTCTTGACCGCGGCTTTCACTATTCTCCTGCTGTTGATGAAATATGTGATACCGCAGTTTAAGACGGTGCTTGAGGAGATGGTGTCAGGTGATTTGAACGTGGTAACAACCACAGTGCTGGGAATAAGCAACTGGATTGCAAAAGAATATGGCTGGGCAGTCATAATAGGCATTCCGTTTGGATTCATTCTTCTGCTCAGGATTATCAGGAAGTTTCGCGCTGGCAGATATGTTCTGGATTCCATCAAACTGAAGCTTCCGGTTATGGGCCAGCTTACCAATAGAGTTTCAGTAACACGGTGGACGAGAACACTTGGAACATTGATTAGTGCAGGTGTGCCGATTCTGGATGCCATTACTGTTACGCGTGAGACTGCGGGAAACGAAGTTTTTGCCAATATGCTCAACAATGTCCACAACTCCATCAGACAGGGCGACACGTTTGCAGGCCCATTACGGCAGTCTAAAACCGTTGACTTAATCGTCTCCAATATGGTTGCCGTGGGTGAGGAAACTGGTGACCTGGACAAGATGCTTCTGAAAGTAGCGGACAACTTCGATGAGCAGGTTGACGTGCTGGTTGCCTCGTTAATGTCGATGCTTGAGCCGATTATGATTATTGTGCTTGGCAGTATCGTTATGCTTATTGTTTTGGCGGTGTTTTTACCAATGATACAGGTGATTACAAGCTTAGGCACGCAAGCATAAGAACCGAATTAATAAATGAAACGTTTAACCTAAAGTAAGGAGAAAAGAAATGAAGTCAATCGTCAAACAGTCCAACAGAAAGGCGGCATTTACCATTATAGAGCTGCTAACGGTTATGAGCATTATTGTAATTCTCATAGGCGTTCTTGTGCCGGCGTTGAACAACGTCAGGAAGTATGCCCAGAAGGTAAAACAAATGGCTCAGTTTAACAGCATGCAGTCTGCCATAGAACTTTTCAATAATGAGCACGACGGTTATCCACCTTCCGGTGCGCTGGACGGAGCCGGTCAACCCTACGGTGGTGCGATGAAGCTTTGCGAGGCAATGATGGGCCGGGATTTGTTGGGCTTTCACCCGGATTCGGCCTTCAGAGCAGATGGTATGGATGTAACCGGCACAAGGGATATATACCTGCCAACAAAAGAAAACTTAAATGCTCGACTCGGCCCGTTTCTTCAACTCGACAATGCTAATGCATATAGGCTGGTAGATATATACAGTGCCGGTCAGACATCTCCTTTTCAGGAGAATGTCTTTGTTTTATGTGACGTGTATACACGTCAAATGAGAACTGGTATAAAGTCCGGCATGCCTATACTTTACTACAAGGCGGAGACCTCGAACAACCTGCATGACCCCAACACCGCGCCAACACCTCAGGACAACATGGGTAATATCTACAATTACTGGGACAATCACGCTTTGGTTAATCTCGGTAAGCCGTGGGAGGAGGCAGGCAAAGCTACGACGCATAGCATTTCAGAGCCTGCAAGGTTCTACAGAAATACAAGGAATGATAAGATTCTCACAATACGTAGACCTTACAGGACCGATTCTTACATACTGATATCAGCAGGCTATGACGGCGAATATGGTACTGCTGACGATATATGTAATTTTGAGTGGAAATATAGAGAATGATGGCTTCGGGGAGGTGGAAGTTTAAGTGTTTAGTTTTGAGTTGCATGAAGATTTTCCCCCCTGGACCTTTCATCTACGCTCAGGGCTGAAGGCTTGTTTCGCTTCGGATGGCAAAAAGGCATAGAAATATAAAGAGGGAATAACTGTGAAACGAAAAAGCACAGGATTTACAGTTGTTGAGGTGTTAGCAGCTGTTGGGATAATTGCGTTGATGGTTGGGCTTCTTATCCCCGCTCTAAGTATGGTGCGCGATACGGCAAGAGAGACAAAACAAAAGGCACAGTTTACGACAATCGAGCTGGCTCTAACAGCCTTTAAGAACGACTATGGTGACTACCCTGGGTCTGACTGGCCATTACCGCCGGCGCCGGGGAGTGATTACTGTGGTGCACAGAAGCTCGCCGAAGCCCTTGTAGGCTGGGACCTGTTAGGATTTCATCCGAGATCGGATTTCAGGTCTAATGGGCGTAACGATGATGGAGAGTTTATATACGATGCCAACAATCCCATTTTTTTTGACCAGAGAAGAGGCCCTTATCTGGAACTCGCCACCTTCGATGCGTTTAGATTAGGTAATATATCAATTCGTGAGCCCGGCTTGTTTTTTGATACCAGGCCTTTGGCGCCGAATACTTTTGTACTCTGCGACGTATTTGGCGCAAGGAAAATAACGTTATCTAACGGCAAGACGGTCAAGGCGGGAACGCCAATTCTTTATTACAGGGCAAACACTTCCGGAAAGACAATACGTGAAATTTACAATGCTCAGGATAACGACGTCCTTATTCAGATAAAACAGCAGACAGACAATATGGAGCAACCCTTATCCAGGCCTGCCGGTCCGTTTCAATATTTCTATGATTATATCAGAGACCCGAAGATAAGCGCCAGACCCTGGCCTTACAGGCCTGATTCTTACATATTGATTTCAGCGGGGGTAGATGGTATTTACGGGACAAGCGACGACATTCGCAACTTTGGAAATTAAGCCCCCTATAACAAATTGCTCGCTTTAGTGTCTTGTCATTCTGAGCGAAGCGAAGAACCTCGTTATGTTAGGCAAGGAACCTTTCGCGGAGTTTACCCTTGAGCGAAGCGAAAGGCTCAGGGTGATATAGAAGATTTTGATTGAGCAAGCTAAAGCTATGAAACGTTACAAATACAAGAATGGCGTAACCCTTGTCGAGATAATGGTCGTGGTAGCTATAATCGCGCTGCTGTCTTCAATGGTAATCGGCATCGCCGCTCGTATCGATAATCAGTCCAAAGAAAGGTGCCTCGAAAGTACTTTTGCGCTGCTGGAATGCGCACTACAGGAATATTGCGAATACAGCGGTAAATTTCCCGAACAGCCTGAAAAAGATTTTATAAATGCGCTTGTACATTCGGAATATCTTTACAACGAGCTAAGCTTGATACCGGAGTCTCGGAAGATATTGGAAAAAATCGCCGATTCCTTGCTAAAGAACGAATTCGGAACTGCTGAGACGCCATTGGAGATATATGACCCGTGGGGGATGGTGCTGGATTATAGATATGTTCCCGGTGATAATTTTCCGGAACTGGTATCGGCCGGGCCGGACAAAATCTTCGGCACTGCTGATGATATAAATAACAGATGACAGAAAACGGACAACAGAGGACCGAAGTCAGAAAAGAATATTGAATATCCACCACAAGGTGTCCTGTGGAGGACAAGGAATATTTAAGTCAGAAGTTGAGATTGCTTCGCCCCAGAGCTTCGCTTTTCAAAGCAAAACAGTGGGGCTCGCAATGACAATGCAATGAACCATAAACTACGAACTAAATCCGGTCTTACGTTGACAGAGATGGTGGTTGTTATCGCAACCATATCGCTGCTCGTCGCTCTTGGATTGCCGGTCATGCGTGTGATTCGTGAATCATTCGAGTCCCAAACCGGTGGCAAGACTATGATAAGCGCCGCGTTGTCCAGCGCCCGCGCTATCGCTGCGAAGGAACAGCATTACGCCGGCATACGGTTCCAGCGGGATTTGACCGGTAACCAATATATGGTTTTCATAGTGCACGACTTTGAAAGAACAGGTTTGAACCCTGGTTTTCGGGCGGTTAAAGGCCTTAAGCCAATAAAGCTGCCCGAGAGTTTGGGGATTATGGATTTCATGGTCAGAATCAACCACGGTACACATTGGACCGACGCAGAAGACCTCCTCGATGAGCCGCTTAAGGTGGCTTACCTTGATGATACGAATCCACAGAATTTTGGGCTAGACCGAAAGAATATATACATTACGGATACGTCCAGTTTTTCGATTGTTTTCTCGCCGAGCGGTAAGCTGATAATACGCGATGTTCGCGTGAGAAACAGAGATGGAATTTACCAGCCAAATAACGGCCTCTCCGATAAAGTATCGAAGGATAGTATCTTTAATTCTCCTGATAATATAACAAATTACGGGGTGGGTATGTTCATTCAGGATGACTATGCTGAACTGGGTTTAGGGGCGGAATCGAGCCGAAACAGGTTCGTTATCTATGACAAAATCCGGTTTAATAAATTAAACGCAGAGAATAGGTTCAATTATTTAAGTAGTCTGGAACCGGTTTATATAAATCCATACACGGGGATGATAATTTCGACGGATTGATGAGCCTATGAGAAATACTCGACAATATAATGGTTTTTCTCTTACCGAGGTTTTGTTAGCTGTTGGCACGCTCGCCATCGGGATGATTTTCATAAGCGGCACATTTCTCACCGGTATTTATTTTGCAACCATTGCCACTGAGCGAACCACGGCGGCGGTGGTAGCCGACGAGGCCTTTGCCAAAATCAGATTGTACGGTTTTAATCTAACTGACTCTAATTTAGCGGTTGACCAACTGACACCGTTCGAAGTGTTAAATCCCATCGCCGCTGACGAGTTTGCATATCCTTCGACAAAGAGCTTAGCCCAGAAGCAGTATTACTGGTCTGCGTTGTGCAGGCAAGTGGATTCTACCCCGACTAACCGGCTTGTTCAGGTAACAGTTTTTATCAGCAGAAAAGTTGGTTACAGAAAAACGTATCCGGGCGGGGCGCAAAGGCCTGTTCCGGTTAAGCTTGGTGTTTCAATTGTTACCGGGGCTGGTAACGAAAACAAGCTCATGATAAATGAGGCGGGTGAGGAAACGTTCATCAATGGCGGTTGTACCATAGCGGATAACCAGACAGGTCAGCTTTATCGAGTCCTGCAGCGTGATGCCGCTACTCCTAACATAATCGTGCTCGACAGGGTTTGGCAGAGCGGGCTGAGCGATTCGGTGTGGGCGGTTCCACCACCAGTCGGTGGCGGCAGATACCCCTGCATCGCGATATATCAGAAAGTAATCAGATTTTAACCACAGATTACACAGATTAAAGAAGTGATTCCACTGTAGGTGGATATTTAATATTGATGAGTGAAGTTGACTGTTTCTGTGAACTATGAATTACGAATCACGAACCAATAGAGCCTTTACTTTAATTGAGCTTTTGGTGGCTATTGGGATTCTAGCTGTAATTCTGTCGTTTGCGAGCGTGATTTTCAAGGTCAGCATTGGAGCTCATCGCACCGCAGTCGCGAACGCTGAAATTATGCAGAAACTGCGGGCCATTACCAATCAGCTCAATGCCGACTTTGAAGGCCTCAGGAAGGATGGGGCTATTTTCGTAGCATGGGTGGCCAAACCGGTGACTGACGCTGATTATAAGGATAACGACCTCGACGGGTATGAGAGATTCGACAGGATAATGTTTTTTGCGGATGGTGATTTTCAATCTTATAAGGTTAATCCGATAGTCCGCGGCAACGTTGCAAGAATCTGTTATATGATTGCCAAGAAAGGTATGGTCAGGCCGCAGGGACAGGACAGAACCAAGCGGGTACTCGCAAGAAGCGTACATATATTAACGGCTGACCCGAGCCTTGACGATTTTTTGGACCCCAACAGCTTCAGTGATGCACAATGGTTTGAGTGGAACAACCGGTATGAGTACGAAAAGATATCCTTAGAGGCATGGAAAAATATTTCCTGGAAGAACAAGAAGGATATGCTCTCTGTCATGACTGATATTACGGTTGACAAAAGTAATATCAGCGAATCAATCAGGGGAGTGACGGTTGAACCGGCGGACGCGAATTCAATCCATATGCTTTTGTGCGAGGGCGTAGGCGAGTTTAAAATTCAGGGCTGGTATGACGCCCAGCAGCAATGGTTACCTGAGGTTGACCCTGATGGTGACGGGGATTTGGCGGATACACATTTCTTCTTCGACGACCCAAATAGTGTTCCCGGAGTGCTGTATCCATATCCCTCTACCGGAGTGGTAACAATAAATAACATCAATTATCCCAGAGAGCAGGTGGATGAGACACATTTTAACGTTATACCCGGGCTTGGACGGGCGCTTAAGTTCACTTTTACATTATACGATTCCAAAGGCATTATAAAAGAAGGCATGACTTTTAGTCACATTGTTTATTTAGACAAGTAATCTGACAAGAATGAGAGCAGTAGACAAGAAATTTCGTAGGAGTACGTTTTCTGTCGGCTCAGCCCTTATCCTGGCAGTGGTCTTGACCAGTCTTTTGGCTATTGTCGGTGTGCTGTTTGTAATGATCACCCGTATTGACACGATAGCAACCTCTGCCATATCGGAAAATAAAGAACTGGAATTCGCGGTTGAAACAGTCATCGCAAAGATATCGCAGGAATTGGCTTTAGATATCCCCGGCTCAGCAGCAGAATATCAGGACTATCCGGGACCGGAGGATAAATGGCTGGCGAGTCTTGAGCCATATAAATCAGGAAACGATTATTACTGGCGGCAGATAAGCGATGTTACGGGATATTTAGCCGGCTATTGCAGTGACATACAGGCGAAGATTGTGGGTGAGTATGACGCGATAACCGATTTCAATAATCTGGTTGCTAATGCCGATGCCGACGGTGACGGTGTGGGTGACTCAAAGTGGATTAAACTTGATGATATAACCTCCGGCAAAGGCAAACCAATCTATGCAGCCGTTAGAATTATTGACAATGGGGCAATGTTAAACGTCAATACGGCTTATAAGTTTGACATTAGCGATCCTAACGCAACCATATTCGACATCGACGGTTCAAGCCAAATGCAGATAAATCTTGTGGCTCTGGCCGTCCGAGGGAACAATCCTCCGACCACGGCGCAAGAAACGAGTCTGCTTAATACAAGAGCAAACAACGGTGTTGGTGTTGACCCGATGGATTTGAGTAGCTACAAGCAAAATGTTATCTGGCATTACGGTGCACCAAACGGAGCTTATACGCCTTTTGATATTTCTGATGAGCTCGAGCTTCGCTACAGATTCCTATTGAATCATACCGGTATAGACACACGCTTGGAAGATTGGGGTGCTGAACTCAGAAATAATACTTTGTCCACCCCTTTAACATCAGGCGGAGAACTACTGGATGCCTGGTTCAAAAGGGCCTGCGATGACGGCAGCGTTGACCCTAATTATGCGTATCGTCATATCGCAACCACCTACAATATAGACCGGATTATTAATCCGGCGGGCTCAGAGCTGAATAATGGAAAGATGATTAATGCCAATACGGCGGATAAAAGTTTACTTTATGATGCGATACGCGCGGGACTGTTGGATGCCGACCCCAACTTTGTGGTTGTGGGTGCCGATGGATTAGCCGCCCAATTGGCGGTCAATATAGTTGACTTTCGTGATAACGATACAGAGGTAACTTATTTGCCGGTCGGGCAAAAGACATATTACGGCTTCGAGGCTCAGCCGTTTATCAGTGAGATAGCGTTCGGCATCAGCGAGGCGGATGCAAATAATTCGACGAGTAATGAGTTTGCGATTGAGCTTTATAATCCGTTCGATGTTGATATTCCGTTAGGTAATTTCCGCCTGGAGCTTCGCCGGCAGACTGGTGATATCGTGAGCACAATAAATCTGGCCGGCTATGGTATAGCAGACGGCAGCCGATTTGTAGTTACCAACGGTTCTACCGCTTCGAGCGGTTTTGGTATTGCAGGTTTGATGGGAACGGGTGGGGGCAAGGAAGACCCTAATCTGGTGCTGGCCACATATAGTCTTGTGAGTGTTGACCCGCCGACGTATGCTTTAAGTGAAAGATATGACATTTTCCTTCTGAGGACAACACCGGCCGAAAATATATATCTTGACAAACAGGAAACTGAGGATGATTGGTTTAAGTGGGATACTGTTAAAGGTACGAGGCAGGCTTACTCCAGGCCCGACAATGACTGGGACATAGTGTATCAGAATTTGCAGACTGCGGCCGAGACATTGGGTTCAGCTAATGGCCTAAGCGCTGGACGAAGGAACTATAACCTTGCAAATTCTGTGGATTATTTTGTTACGGTTGGTGACATAGCAAGGGTCCTTAAGGTGGGGCCGAGTGCCGACCCGTGCGATATGATTGGTATGCGAGTTGCCTTAGAGCCCGGCGAAGCGGTCGTCCGTCTTGATTTGCAGAATCCGGCTTTTGCGAATATTTTTCAGTATCTGACGGTCATCGACCCGGCATCCTTCGGCCGGGGAGAATATGAAACGAGAATAAAAGGCCGGATAAACGTCAATACCGCCCCGTGGTTTGTAATAGGGCAACTCCCCTGGATGTCCCCTGCAATCGCACAGGCAATAGTTGCGCATCGAGATACGGTAGTAGGTTTTGAAAGTACCGGCGAGTTGATGCATGTTCCCGCAATGGGTTATTACGCTTATGACCCTTTGTATAGTGCTTTCGATTTAGATCGATTTCCCGACCTTACACCGGGCGATGGGGCGGTGAGTGATTTTGAAGAGCGGGACGTGATTTTCTCGCGGATAAGCAATCTTGTAACTGTACGAAGTGATGTTTTTACCGCTTATATTCTCGTTCGCATCGGCGTCGATGGCCCACAAAGAAGAGTTATAGCCATACTCGACAGAAGCCAAGTCAACTCTCCCAGCGATAGAGTGAAAATCGTCG
>JABAOC010006912.1_pt6 | contig 41833 bp, 35 predicted proteins | sample 7062161 | NCBI WGS metagenome assembly JABAOC01 (sample SAMN14538625, study PRJNA623070) | marine sediment metagenome | biome: marine biome [ENVO:00000428]; feature: marine pelagic biome [ENVO:01000023]; material: deep marine sediment [ENVO:00002113] | place: India: Gulf of Khambhat ... | reverse complement strand
GGGCCATTGAGCACTACAAGAAATTCCTCTCCCTCTGGAAAGACGCTGATCCTGGTATTGCTGAGGTGGAGGACGCTAAGAATAGGCTGGCTGGGTTGAAACAGTAGGCCAAAGCCCAAGCTTCCCATCCGCGTACTCCATAGCAATAGGTTTTAAATGATGCAATGATCATTAAGACAGTATTCCATACATATAGAGATAACTTCCCGCTCATTCGTAATAGACACTTGCCTCCTTCCTTCAATATTGACAATTTAGTTGCTCAAATCACTTCACTAATTTTATATCTTTCTGACCTTATTTCCTCGTCATATTTTGCATTTATGTCAAGACATACTAACGATGAGATTCCAAAAAAGCATTTAGATCCTTTCCTCTCAAAGTTCAGTGACTTTGTAGATCATCATGGTCTATTTGATAGTCTTGCCGAGGAATTGATAATAATATGAAAAGGAAAAATAAAGCCAGACTTCCCTGATTGGGTCAATGGATATTAAAAAGAATTCTGGCGTCTGAAGAAAGGCGCTATTTTATAGAAGGAATTGAAGAAAGATTTGTGCGGGTTTTGCACGATACCCCCTTCTGGTAATCCACAGATTATCTGGAAATGGAGTTATGTTTTAAGCAAATTAAAAATTAGACTCCCTTCTCTGGCACTCTGAAAACCTCTTTTTCAACATGCAATATATGATCTTCATGGGCAGTCGGGATTAGGCATTCCTCTATGCTGATAGCTATACTGTTTTTTCGATTTATTTCTCATCCGCTGAATCAAAAGATAACTTTGTCCATTTGAGTTGCGTATAAAAATTCTGTATTAATAATTATTCTTAAAATGCAATAAAAAGAAAGGAGGTTATCTATGAATGAGATCAGTCGAAGAAAATTTTTAAAATTCGTCACGAAAGGAATGACCGGGATGTGTGTCGGAGCACCGATGATCAGTTTAGGGAGATACCGACTTTTTCCGAACTCTCAGGAAACATATTCGGCCAGAGCGATCGAACTCATGGAAAAGGCTACGGTCATCGATGCGCTGAGTCCATTGTCTTTGCAACATCTTTCGCCCATGGATTATCTAGAAAAACCGCACAGCTTCACAGCCGAAGATTTTAAAAGATATAAATCATCCGGTATCGATGTCTTTCATCCAGCGGTTGGGATGGGAGATGTCCCCGAGAAACAGGCTGTCCTTGGTTTTTTCAGTGGCTGGAACAGTTTTATCGCTGAATATGATGAATTTTTCATGAGGATCGACAGTGCAGAAGATTTTTTCCGGCTGAGGAAATCAAATAAGATCGGCATCATTCTCGGCCTTCAGAACTCGGACCATTTTCTGGAATTGAGAGATGTGAAATTTTTTCACAGCATGGGACAGCGCATCTCTCAATTGACATACAATGCCAGAAACTTGATTGGCAGCGGCTCAACCGAGCGTTCAGACGGCGGCATCAGTGATTTTGGTACCAGGATCATCACCCAGATGCAAAAAGTCGGAATGGCTGTCGATGTGTCGCATTGTGGTGACAAGACTACACTTGACACTTTTGAAGTGGCTACTAAACCTGTTTTGATAACACACTCCAACTGCAGAGCTCTCTGCGAGGGGCATGTCAGGTGTAAAACAGATGAAGCTATCAAGAGGATGGGTGAAACAGGCGGAGTAATGGGGATCACAGGTGTCAGAATGTTCGTGCGCGACAGAGAACCGACAACCATCGAACATTATCTTGATCATTTCGATCATGTCGCAAACCTGATCGGCATCGAACACGTCGGGGTCGGCAGCGATAGTGATCTGGATGGGTACGACGACATGCCGGAAAACTGGCAGAAGATGCTCCGTGCCGGGTACAAAGACATCTACAGGTTCCGGGAAAAGATCGACATCGAAGGGATAGATCATCCTAAGCGAATGTATGACCTGACTGAAGGGCTTATCCAAAGGGGATACAATGACGAAGATATCGTCGGTGTGCTCGGCGGAAACTTCAAACGCGTCCTTTCGGAATTATGGACAGTCTAGCATCTGAATTAAATACATATGCAGACGTTATACTTCGGGAATAAGCTTGCTTTTGTTCAATCTGTGTATATATTTCAGGTATTTTAAGACTTGCTCCACAAATTCCACAGAATTTATCATCTTGCCCTGTGAGTGCACCGCATTTTGGACACCGCATGTTTTTCCCTACTTTCTTGCTGATATTCTTGGTCTTGAAAATTATAATAATCAAGCCGCTCTGAAAATCATCATATCCAAAGGAGGAAATAGCATAATTGAGGTTGGCTCTTTCTCCCTGCATTGATCATGTCGTATTTGCTGTGGTAAGCTTTAGCCGGAATGTGGAATGGGGATAATCGGCCGGGAGAAACGGAGAAACACGTTCCTCTCTCTCTTCTCTTTTTGCTCCTGTTTTCCCTGTTTTCAGCTTCCTGCAGCTCAATAGAAAAAAAGGCTATAGAATCTAAAATACTAGGAGAGAAACGGGTAATGTTCGTCCGCCTTCCTGAAAACTATAAAAATTCCGCTGCGACTTATCCTGTCCTTTATATCCTGGATGGGCACAGGCTCATCGAAAAACCTTACAAAAAGATATTTGATCAGCTTGCCGAAAATGATGATATCCCCGATGTCATCATGGTGGGGATCGCTAATAAAGGCGGAACCCCACTGCGGAGCAGCCGCAACAGGGATTTTAATCCTGATGGAATGGGTGCGCAGAATTTTTTGAAGTTCATGAAACAAGAACTGATCCCGTTTATCGGTGAAAACTACCGAACGAATGCTTGCAGAGTCTTATTGGGACACTCGTCGGCCGGTCTATTCACGATCTTCGCTCTTTTTGCTGATCCCGGACTTTTTACCGGATATATCCCATCCTGTCCGGCCCTGTCTTCGGACAATAAAACAGTATTCGATATGGCCCGGACATTCGGTATGACACAAACAGACATGAACAACTACCTGTTTATCGGGATAGGGGCAGAAGACTATTCAGGGTTTATCAGGTCCACGGAAAAGGTCGTCACGATACTGAAAACCCAAGACCCGGAAGGATTGATTTGGGAATACCACAAATATCCCGGAGAAAACCATAACTCGACGCCCTTCCGGACATTTTCAGAGGGAGTCATCGCTTTTTTTCGCTCCTTCCCCGAAGGACGCTGACCATGGTATTCCCGAGGTAGCGGACGCTAGGAGTAGGCTAGCTGGGTTGAACGATGGATTATGATGAATTTGATTCTTCAATAAGCTTCAAGAATCTCTTCAATCTTTCATGCAGAAGAATAATTCTGTCTTTATATTCGTCAAAAAGGTCTGTGAAGATGGCGTCTTCGCCTTTACTTCTTTTTGCATCTGTCAGACCTCCTTTTTGTAGTTTACAAAATAACACAAAGGGAGTCCGTTACTGCCTGGAAGAACTTCACCTGGTTGTGGAGCCTGCGGGGGCAGCAGGGATATCCGCCCTCCTGGCCGGGAAGGTAGAGATAAAGGGCGGACCAGTCTGCGCTGTGGTAAGCGGATCGAACTTGGATAAGAAGTATTTCAAAGAAGCATTAGGACTGTAGTGGAAAGGCCAGAAGATTAAAACTCGTTTGAATCAAATGAGATATCCAGCAATTAAATTATGCGACGTTCTTATTTGTGTTTATAAGGGTTGGTGCTTGACAGCGGTTCATCCAGGAGGCTAAGGCTGCTTTTTTCCCTAATCCAAGGAGGTCCAGTCCAGCTCATGGGTTTCCCTGCTGGCGATGATCTTTCGAAAGACCTCTTCCGGCCATTTCAAGACTCCATCCACCATCAGCAGGTCGTTTCGTATGCTGATGCCGAAGAGAAGGCCGTTTTCCTGGAGATAGGGGAGGATGGTGTGCCAGTCTTCCCTGCGGAAGGGGGTGAACTCTGCCCCGTTGAGCTGGTTTTCGGTGACCGTGAAGTAGGGGTCGTTCAGGTAGCATGCTCCCCCTGATGCCAGGGAAAACAGGTTGTTTCCAGGATATTTCATCTCCAGTCCGATGACTTCGCCGCGCTCGTCGTAGGTCAGTCCGTTGATGATCACGAAACCGCCGCCTGTCTGTGCCCCGGCCATAAAGCTTTCCGCACAGTAATCGAGGCAGGTTCCGTTGATGATGGCCCGGATCCGGCCCACGGCATTGATCAGGGGACGTCCCGCCGCAGAGCCCATGACGAACGCCTCCCCGCCCTTGGCCCCGTAAAGGAAAGTCTGGCCCACGTTTCCTAAGATCACTATTCTGCCTGATTTCAGGATCTGGCCCACCTGGTCCTGTGCGTCGCCGTGGACATAGATCCTGGCACCGTCCATGCCGCTGCCCAGATAGTCGCCGCTCGAGCCGTAAACGTCGATGCGCACATCTCCTGTATCCGGGCCGAGACCGCAGCCGATAAACCGGTCGCCTCTGCACCGGTAAACGATGAAATTCCTCCAGCCGTTTGCGTGGATATTCACGATCGCCCTCGAAACCGCTTCCGGGCCGTCGTTGGGAAAGTTTCCCGCGTCGATCACCAGGGTATCGGAAGGACCGGCGGGTTCAGGGATGTCTTTCTTCCAGGCAGTGCTCCTGTCGAGCCTGGTCATTCCCGTTCTGTTCTTCGTACCAGGTCCGGGGACAGAATCCAGGACGGTTCGAATCGCACGCTCTACTGCGGCCATCTGAAAAGTCCGCTGACCTTCCAACGGGTCCCAGCGCCTGTCGCGGAGCAGGGTCAATTCCACCACGGCCTCTTGCGGCCCTTTTTCCTTGGCCAGCTTCTTCGCTCCCTTTTCGAAGCTTTCATACCGGTTATGCTGGAGAGCCTCTATCAGCTCTGGCAGAGTCCCATGGAAAGGATTCTGAGGGGAGGCTGATGGAGGGGTCGATTCCTGGCCTTTGACCTGCATCCGGTAATCGAGCCGGACAGCCGGTAAAAAAGTTTGCTTTCGTGTTTTTGGAACCGCCTTCCCGTTGACCTGGATACCGAACTTATCACGGACATCCAGGACAGGGCGTCCGTCTCCGTTTTTCAGGGTGTACACAAAGGCTCCACCGTCTGTACAGCTCCCTCCCCGGGCGGCCCAGTACCTGTCTGCCGATGGGGGCACCGAGGCATCCCCGGAGGCGATTTCCTCGAAGAACGCGTCGATCGCCTGCTTCTCGCTGGCGATTGCACCGAAGCTTTTTTCTCCCTCGGAAAGACAGAAAACCTGCGGTCTGAGCATGGATACGTCCGTGATTCCGATGAGCTGCGGTGCACCCGTTCGGGGCTCGGCACGGGCTGCGATGAAAAACCAGGGTCCGTCAGGCGAACCGTGGAGATGGGCAGACTGAATGGCTCGATATATCCGTTGGCGGCGCTTGGCCAGCCGTTCGAAGTCCCCCTCGGGCGTCGGTGCCAGGGCTTCGATCACGAACTCCAAAGGATATCCGAGAACCCTCGAGTAGAGGTCGAAAAGAAGCGCCGCAACTTCTGTATCCGTTACGAACTGAGGGGCGATTCCCCACTGTCGCAGATACTCGCAGACCGCATGATAATTGGCAAAGTCCCCATTGTGGACCAGCGCCTCATGCAGTCCCGCAAAAGGATGTGCACCGCCGGGATGCCAGACCCTGCCTCTGGTGGGGTACCGCTGGTGTCCGATCCAGAGATGTGCCCGGAGTTCTTCCAAGCGGTAATAACGGGCGATCTCTTCGGCATACCCGACGCCTTTCAGGATCATCAGATTCCGACCGTGAGACAGGACAAAGGCCTGGGGGTTCTCCCTGTTTTCGTAGTGTTTGGCGTTCAGGCGGAAGCTGTTCTGGAACACACATTCATCCTCTGCTGCCCGAATATCCGTGATTTCGTTCTGCTCGGCAAAGGGCTCCAGTCTCTCCGGTTTGACCCTCACAAAATACCGCCACACCAGAGGGGGCTCGATTTCGAGTCCGGTTTCCCGGTAATCCTCCATACTTTCCTGCTTTTCGGCATTGGAAATATTAAAGACGGATTCCACGAATTCTTTTTCGACCGGGCCTTTCGCTTTCTCGTCGAGGTATGCGACGTGAAGGGCATAATGGTCCTTATATTCATCGAACAGCCCCACCGCTGCCACGCCGCCTCCTTTTCCGTTTCCCCTGTTCCGCATCTGTTCGCAGGGGCGGATGATGCAGTTCCCCTTCAATTTTTCGCTGCCGATGATACCGATGACTCCGCATCCCCCTTCCAACGCCCTTTTCTTCTCGAAGGCTCTTCCTCTTATCATATTCAGGCGGCAGCGAACGGCCGCGTCTGCGGTCTTTTCTGCATCTTTTCTTTCGATCATCTTCTGTTCACTCTCTCGTTCCATTCCTTTCGCTCGCCATGACGTTTTTTATCGGCAATTCTGAGTGACATCGTTTTCTGGCATAAAGCTGATAAGATCCCATCGTCCTCTTAGCTGATGAATGGTGTTCATACCCAGGCTGCGCAGGCGCCGTTCTATGGTGTCGGCCCAGCTTTTATACAGGTTGCAAATCCTGCCACAAACCCAATCGGCGGTCATCTGCGGCGCAAGATGTGGATCGGTGGTGGCGATACCGATCGGGCAGCCCCGGTCCCGCTCACAGTTGCCGCAGCGGACACAGTCGAGAGCCACCAGTTCCGCGGTTCCGACCACCACACCGTCCGCACCCAGAGCGATGATCTTGAGAATGTCTTCGCTCGTCCGGATGCCTCCGCTGGCGATCAGGACCACCTCGTCACGAATGCCTTCTTTGACCAGGAACCGGTGTGCCTGTGCTGTGGCATATTCGATGGGCATAGCAATGTTCTTCTTGGCGATATCGGGTGCAGCTCCGGTCCCTCCATATGCACCGTCGAGGTGGATCACGTTCGCACCCGCATAGTAGCTGCCCACCGCAACCATATCCACATCCGCGGGAGTGGCGACTTTCACCGAAACGAGTACATCCGGATGGATGGACCGGATCCAATCCACATGTTTTTTATGATCCTCTACCGAATAAACGCTGTGAAACGGAAAAGGCGAAAACAGGTTGGTGCCCGGGACCGCTTCTCTCATGGCCGCCACTTCCGGCGTATTTTTTTCTCCCAGCAGATGTCCGCCCAGTCCCGGCTTCGCTCCCTGGGCGTACTTGAACTCGATCATGGGGGCCCGCTTGATGGTCTCTTCCCTTACTCCGAATAATCCGGTCGCCACCTGGGTGATCATATGATCGGAGTAGGGAATCAGCTCGTCCGGATAGCCGCCTTCACCCGTGCAGGTCAGAGACCCGATTTTTTTGGCCGCCTTTGCCCGTCCCAGCATCACATTCAGAGAGATCGACCCATAGGACATTCCGCCTCCATAAACGGGCAGAGAGAGGCTTATCTTCGGTCCGGTTTTCCTCCGGTTGAGCGGTATCGTTAAATCGACCGGTCCTTTCGCCTGCGGCACTCCGGGTATGGAGGAAGCGAGAAGCATCCTGTCGAAACCGCCTCCCGAGGCACCGATCTGTTCCTCTGGCCTCAAGGTTGTCGGCGAGCCGCTTTTCGATAAGCGATACGTTTCGCGCAGCAGGGCAGGGGTCCAGCGGGGATCGCCCAGGACAGCATCGACCGGATCTTTCTGGATTTCCAGAGCTTTCCATGGACAGACATTGACGCAGCACCATTCGTTCTCTTTACAGGCGGTGCCGATGCACCGGCTGTGGATGGGTTCATCGAGACTCGATTTGCCTTCCATCCTCCGGTGCACGCCGTATTTGCAGCTCACCGCGCAGAGGGCGCAGTTGGTGCACCGGCTGCGGTCGACGGCCACACGCCATTCTCCGGGCTTGACGCTGAACCGGTCCGGAACCGGTTTGGCCTTAACGGCAGGAAGCGTCTCATGGAGATCAATTTTTGAATGTACAGAGGCGGCTCTCGGCATATTCAGCGATACGGTTTTTATCCGTTCGAGAAAATTTTTTCTTTCCCGGTCGGCGAAAATCGCGCGGCCGGTTTCTCCCCGCAGCCGCCGGACATCGCGAAGCCCCATGGCTCCCAGCACTTCCAGCAGCTGGTCCTTCCAGGAGAGCATGAGGTTGATGACGCGCGACGCCCCCCACCGCGGATCGAGCTCTTCGATGTCTTTGGTGTGGAAGCTCCGGTTGTCATTTTCACCGGGAATCCATTTCACCACATCCATGGCAATCAATAACGGGACATCCACCACTACGGCATCCGCACCCATGATGATGGTCTTGGGTATGTGTTCGGCCGCGGCGATGCCTCCCGAAGCCACCATCGTGATCCTGTCCCGAAGTCCTTCCTCGACCAGCAGTGTGTGGGCGGCGTGGAGCGCGTCCAAAAGCATGATCCCTCCGCATCCCCGCCCATGAATGCCGGCATTCAAATGAATGGTCTCCGCTCCTCTGCGCACGAGTTCCAGAATCTCTTTCTCCACATTGGCGGAAACGGGAACATGGATGATGGTGAGCAGATTGGAATTGATCTCTCTTGCCCGGGCGATTCCGGCGATCTGGTCCCCGTCAGGATCGAACTCCGCGATGGTCGCCCATTCGATGATGTCGCTGTACCGTTCTATTTCGGACGGCTTCAACCGGATCAAAAGGTGGCTGTAGTAATCCTTGAGCTCCTCGGTGGCGTATTTTGCAGGGATGGTCAGATAGGTGGTGAGTTTGCTCGCGGCCAAAGCCAGTGAAGACAGGACTTCCATGCCGGGAAAAGACGGCATCAGGCCGAAAATGACCGGGATGGGTATTTCCCTGTTGAGGGGAATATGAGATTTCAGGTTTCCTCTCTCATCGAAGACCATCCCGCACAGGTCTCTGATCATCTGGCCCAGAGCGACATTGGTCGCAATGTGTTCCCTGCCGTGGATCCCGTCCCGGGTGGGCCGGACGATTTCGGACATGTCTGTCCAGATATTATCGTAATACCCGCCGTCGAAAGGTCCCCGGTAGCCGGAACCGCTGACCGGGATCTTGCCGTGCTCGGCCTGCTCTAAAATAGAGCGGATACGCTCGGGTGTGTATGTCCCGTCGCCGAGGGCAAGAAATTCCTCGTTCGGGTGCATACTCAGCGCTTCTCTCGGGCACCGCAGGATACATGCAAAACAGTTCCGGCAGCAGTTGTCCTTCGGGTCTGCCATTTTACGAGGGTCGTCCTCCGAGCGCGCATGACAGTCGTAGATACACGCTTCGATGCAGATGCCGCAGTTGATACACCGTCCGCTGCGGAGGAGGCGGTAAGGAGTGACGATAGGGTAGCGTGAAGGCGTGTGTCTGGGGGAAAGGCGTTTCGGCCGGGTCAAGGCTCTCCTCCTTGAGCCGGGGGTCCGACTGACGGGACTCTGGAGCGGTGTTCGTCGGGCTCCCAGTCCGGCAGATCCAACCCGAAGACATGCTTTATGAACTCCCGGCTGCTGTCCAGTTTATGGATGAATCTCCCTACGGTCTCGTCCGCGGAACCGAACCGGTTTTCCAGCCATTCCTCGAGCACGTGATAGCAGTCACGGAGAGGAAGATGTGTTTGGCAGACTTCTTCGCACAAGCCGCAGTGCAGGCACTGAAAGGGAGCATGTGCCTCTTCCGGCTCCAGTATCACGCCGTTCATCATCGCCTCGGCCATTCGGAGTTTTGTCCTTCCTGTGACCAGCTCGTCTTCGGTGATGTGGTAGGCCGGGCAGACAGAAAGACACGAACCGCATGAAGTACAGCGCAGGGCGCACTGACGTAAGAGGCTTTTACCGTGGTGATCTTCTTTGGCCGGCAGATCCCAATGGCTCGGCTGCTTCGGTTTGACGATTTTTGCGATAAAGCCTAAAACCGGTGAGAAAAAGTGCGCAAGGGCCAACACCGTGCCAAATATCGCCGGATGCAGAAGGAGAGCCGGAAGGCTGAAAAAACGTCCCGAGATCTTGAAAAATTTATGGGGATTGAGCGTTTGGCCCGGATCCATTGCGCGTTTTTTCGCCCTCAGCCTGTCCAGTTGGCCCCGGCCATACCTGCTTCTCACGTAAGGGGTGTTCCATATGCCGATTCCGTAAGTGTGTCCTCCGAACCGCACGGCCATTTTGGCCAGAAGCTGGATGAAAAGAAGGCTAAAAGCATAATGAACGGGTTTGGAAGAGTCACAGGCGAAGGACACGATGACGAGATAGGAGCGGGAGTCACCATTCCGGCAAACGATCCCTTCGACAGCAGGTTTTATTCGGAAATGCCGCGCGGCCTTGCGTACCCTGGCAATAAAGCTGGATGCCTGGGCCGGGGGAATGACGACCTCTGTTCCTAACAGGCTGGGACCGATCCTCTGAGCTTTGAGAGGGAAAAACCGGTCAGACCAGAGGCAGCGGGCAGCGGTTTTATCTCCTGAGACGTCCTTTCCTTTTCCGTTCAGCGAAGACAAAAATTTTCGTTCGCTCTCTGGAGTTTCGAAGTGGAGAAAAACCGCGTCTTTTTCCGGCGCGAGAGGTTCATCCGTCCTGGTTTGTTCTGAAAAAAGAGTGTTTTCTCTTCGCATATATTCCGCATCGAAAAAGGCGACATGGGATGGCTGGCTGCCGCTGGCCGGGAGTTTTTCGATACATTCGAATGCCTGGCCCGGATGGTCGAACGAGAGAAGAAGCGTTCCGCTGTAGGAGGGCTTAGGCCGGACGCGCAGGGTGATTTCTGTCAGGATGCCGAATTGACCTTCTGTACCGAAGAGATCTTTGACGGATTCGCTTTCCGAGTTCAATTCTTCTATGCTGCCGTCTGGCCTGGCCACCCGGACTCCCACCACAGATTCGGATACGGAGCCGTAAACATAGCTGTCCAATCCCATTCCGCCGGTAGAAACCCATCCCCCGACAGTAGAAAAATAACTGGTGGGCGTTGTCACGGGAGCCAAACCGTAGGAATCGAGTTTCGCTGCCACTTCTGCCCACCGGGCGCCTGGCTGTGCACGAAGAGTCCGCTTCCTGGGATCGACCTCCAGGATGGCCTTCATCGGGGATAGATCCACCACGATTCCGTTGCGGGTGGGGACAGCGCCTCCGAATGCGAAGGAGCCTGAACCCCTGGGAAATGCGGCCAATCCGTTGGATGTGCAAAATGCGAGGACTTCGGAGATATCGTGCTCATTTTTCGGCTGCACCACCAGATAGGGAGTTGTCCGGAAAAGTGATTTTTCCATGAGCCATGGGATCCGTGCCAGGTCCCGGCTGTAATTCCTTCGTTGAAAATAGTTCGTGGTCACACGGCAATACGCACTCAACCGGGGCTTGAGATCTTGTGCCAGCGATTCGATCTGACGCTTTCGGACAGGGGTGTCTCTGTCTGTCAGAAACTGCCAGAAAAGGTTCAACCGGCGCTGGGGGGATTTAAAAAGAACATAGGAGAGAAGCCGCAAAGCTTCACGGAAATTCAAGGAAGGTTCTTTTTGTGCAAGCAATTCCGCCACAAAAGCAGGAGGCTCGATTCCATAAATCCGGTTTCTCCTGCGCGCTGTCCTGCGGGCACGGTAAATCAGATATTCATTCCAGCTCATTCTCGTTCAGCTCCTCTTCTGCCTGGGCTTTAGCGCTGGCAGTTTTTTTTCTCTCTCCTTTATACGCAAGAAATATAATTGTCTTGAAACATACAATATAATATTATATATGTCAATAAAAAAATCAAAATAAAGTTCAAATGAACTAAATTAACAAGAAACAGACAACAATTGTAATTTCCGCATATCGTCTCACAGAACTGCGCAAAAAATCTTTGTCCCAAAGTGACGGAAATGAGATAAACTTCAGATGAGATGACAGATGAAAACTCTTTTCCTGAATCGGAGAGTTTGTGCTATAATCCCGCTTTATCAAATTTCAAAAGGAGACAGTTATGGATGAACATGTTTACAAATCAATCGAGTTGACCGGATCTTCCAAGGTCAGTATCGAAGAAGCTGTCAAGAACGCCATAACGAAGGCGGCCAAAACCGTTCACAACATGAGGTGGTTCCAGATCGTCGACTCACGGGGATACATAGAAGAGAATGACGTGGCCTACTGGCAGGTCACCCTCAAGATCGGGTTTACCGTGGATTGAGAACATAGAGGGAGCGCGGCAATCTGACATTTTCTATGGGCAGTTTTGAGAGTCCCTTTATCTTTGCAGATGTTGATGAGATGATTTATACTGGTATCATCCTGGTTCGAGGAGTATCGTCGATAGAGGAGCAAATATGATGAAAGAGGGAAGAAATCAGCTAAAAAAGGCCGCTTTGGGCCTGCTCATCCTCTTTTTTCTTATCGGGCTGAATACGGCCGGACCACAGACGAAAAGGCCGGACGTGCCCTATGTACCGACACCGGATGAAGTGATAGTGGAAATGCTTCGATTGGCGGAGGTCGGGAAAGATGATTTGGTTTACGACCTCGGCTGCGGCGACGGACGGATCGTCATCAAGGCCGTCAAAGAGCTGGGCTGTCGGGGAGTAGGGATAGATATCAATCCACAGCGTATCGAGGAAAGCCAGGAGAACGCATCCAAGACAGGAGTAGCCAAGAGGGTGGAATTTATATTGATGGATCTGTTCGAAGCCGATATCAAGCCGGCCAGCGTGGTGACCCTCTATCTTCTATCGAGCGTCAATCTCAGACTGCGCCCCAAACTTTTCCGCGAACTGAAACCCGGCACCAGGGTCGTTTCCCACGATTTCGGTATGTCCGAGTGGAGACCGGATAAAAGCTCCATCATCGAGGAAAAATTCGATAGCTATATCCCTTTCGACAGCAGCCGTTTGACTGAAAACTACTGGGACAAACATAACGTTTATTTATGGATCATTCCTGCGAACGTGTCAGGCGTTTGGAACTGGACCATGCCCGCCGGCTCAGCCAAAAGACAGTATCGACTGGAACTCGCTCAGACGTTTCAGGAAGTCGACGGAAAAGCGCTGGAGGATTTGACTTCGATACCCCTCGAGATAAAAGATGGGAAAATAACGGGCGACAGACTGGAATTTACCCTGGAAAGGAAAGTGAAGGGACGCACCGAAAGACTGCATTTTGAAGGAAAAATCAACGGTCACACTATGGAAGGCTCTGTGAGGATCGAGGCAAGTCGCGAAATCGTCCAAAAGTGGCGGGCCAAGCGGAACCCCTCGACTATGAGTCCTATCGAACAATAATCCGTCATCTTCATATCAACAATCTGACCTACTCGTATCTCAAGGCCCTGGCCGGATCGGCCAGGGCTGCTCTGACCGCCAGGAATCCTACGGTCAGCAGTGCAATTCCCAAAGCCGCCGCTCCCGCCAGCACAAAGAGGATCAGTTGGCTGTTCAGGCTGATGCGGTACGCGAAACCCTTCAGCCAGAAATGCATGGCTGCGTAAGCTACAGGCCATGCGATCAGGCTGGCAACCAGTACCCAACGGGAAAATTCCCTGGATAATATCATCACGATTTGGGGGGATGAAGCTCCCAGCACTTTGCGGATCCCGATCTCTTTGGTGCGCCGTTCGGCAGAATAGGCAGCCAATCCCAGGAGTCCCAGGCAGCCGATGAACACGGCCAAACCGCTGAAATATTCGAAAAGCCGTTTGAGGCTCGCCTCGGACCGGTACCGCCTCTCGAAAACACTGTCGAAGAAAAAGTACTCAAAGGGTATGTTCGGATAGAACCGGTTCCAGGTTTCCTCGATAAATTCGAGCGTTCCGGCCATGTCCTCCGACCGGATCTTGATGGATATGTATCTGTTGTTATCGGTGCTGAGGAAGAGCTTCAAGGGAGTGATGGAATACCGGAGGGAGTTGAAGTGAAAGTCCTTGATCACTCCGATCACTTTGTAGTAAAACCTCTGGGCTCCGAAGGTCTGGATCACGATTTTTCCTACAGGGTCGTCCCATCCGAAACGCCGTGCAGCCTCCTGGTTGATCAGGATCGACCTGGCATACTCCCGGCCATCTCCACTGGAACTGGTGAGGGGCGAATCAGAGGGGAATTCAGGAGAGAAATTGCGGCCGGCTGCCAGCTCGATCTCGTAGGTGTCCAAGAAATCGTAATCCACCCTGTTGTGCATGATGGCGATGATTTCGTCTTCAGCGGCTCCCTCCCAGGTCACTTCGTTGTACATGCCGATCGAGCTGGGAAGCATGAGCGATCCGGTCACACCTCCGATGCGGGGATTGCTCAGGAGCGCAGATTTGAACGGCTGGAGATCCTGAGAAATCGAATTCCTGTCGTTGCGAATGGCCACCACGCGGTCTTTTTCAAAACCCAAAGGTTTGTTCAAAAGATAAGCCAACTGGCGGCCGAGAATCATGGTGGAAACAATCAAAACGATCGATATCGCGAACTGGATGACGACCAGAATCCTGCGGAACAAGGCCCCCCGGGTCCCCCCAAAGTGGGTGCCTCTCAGGACTGCCGCTGGCCGGAACGCAGAAAGAAAAAGGGCAGGATAGCTTCCTGACAGGAATCCGACCAAAAGAAAGATCCCCGCTGTTCCGGCAAGGATTTCGACAGTGAAAAGATCCCTGGTTCCTGCGGATTGACCGGTCAAGCTGTTCAGGACGGGCAGAAAGGCGGAGCTCAAGAAAAACGCCAGGACTATCGACACAGCCGAATAGATCATACTCTCTCCGATGAACTGAAGGATCAACTGCCGCCGGGCTGCTCCCACCACCTTACGCATCCCCACTTCTTTGGCCCTGTTGGAGGAGCGGGCCGTGGACAGGTTCATATAATTGATGCAGGCTACCAGCAGAATCAATCCTCCGACCGCCAGCAGGATGTAAAGTGTGTTGACGTTTCCGGTGGGTTCTGTGTCGGAGAAAAGGTGCATCCTTTTCAATTGGTCGAGGTGCAGCACGCGGTTGTCATCCTCACGGACGTGGCGGCGGAAGATCGCCTGAATCTTGTCCTCGGTTTCTCCCGCCGACCGTCCTTCGGCGAGCATGATATAGGAAGGGACCTGCTGGCTCAGCCAGTTTTGGAAGTACGAATCAGGAGCCACCTCTCTCATGGTGGCAAAGGAGATAAGAAAATCAGGACGGAAGTTGCTGGAGGGGGGATGATCCTCGATCACTCCGGTCACCTGAAGGGAAAGGGAATTGCTGAGGACCAGGACTTTTCCCAAGGGGTTTTCATTTGCGAAGTATTTTTTCGCCATCCTCTCGGTGATCACCACCGAGTTGGGCTCGTCCAGAGCCGTGGTCTTGTCTCCAGCTAGCATTGGAAATGTGAACATCTCCAGAATTCCGGGATCCACGAAGCTGACTCCATCCTCATAGAACTTTCGCTCTTTGTAACTCAGGAGATTATGGGTGATATTATTAAACCGGGTGAAATGGGTGACCTCAGGAAGCTCTGCCTGCAGGGTCTCTGCTAAGGGAACCGGCGAATGGGTAAGCCGGTTGACTTGACCGGCACGTTTGTGCTCCACATTGATACGGTAGATCCTTTGTGCGTTTTCATGATGGCTTTCATACTTGAATTCATACCGCACGACCAGAATGATCAGAAGCGCACAGGTGATTCCCACCGAGAGGCCCGCCAGGTTTATCAACGCATATCCTTTTTGCCGTTTGAGATTGCGCAGTGTGACCTTCAAATAATTTTTAAACATGATGAGACTCCAGAGTATAGAGTGGTTGAGGATGAGCGGAATCCAATGAAAAAGCTGTATCCAATACCACCGGTCAGCTGCCCGTTTTCCCCGCCTTTCCAGGACGCTGTTGTAGATCTCGTCGAAGTCTCCGCTGAGATATGTGCCGTCAGATCTCGGGAAAAACCGGGAGAGGATGCGCCGGGGAATCCGGGGAGGCTGATGAAATTCGCCCATAGTATCTCTTTTCCTATTTTTCGAGTGCAGGATCGGAGATTTCTTTCCATAGGGTATCGTGAATCCTTTTCAGTTCGGCTAAAGCTTCCTTGCCTTCATGGGACAGAGAGTAGTATTTCACGGCTTTGCCGCCTCTGCGGGAAGTGGGCTCTCCCTGCCGTGTTTCCAGGTATCCCAGTTTTGTCATCCTGTCCAGGGGCACATAAACATTCCCCACCGTCCATTCGCGGCCGGTCGATACGTTGAGAATTTCGCGGATTTTGACCAGGCTGGCCGATTCGCCCAGCTTGTATATGGCCAGCAGAATCAGTTCCTCTTTACGGGTTAGATAATGTGTGCTCGTCATGACAGCCTCGGATTTCTTTTATTTCATAAACTTAATTCATATAGATATACGTGAATAAACCGGAAAAGGTTGCCAAAGAAAACCAAAAAATATGACAGCACCTGTGTGTTATGAAGGAATGGATTCCTGTGTCATCGCGAGGAGTGGAAAGACGCGGCGATCCCTTTTAGAGAAGAGACATGAGCGAAAGGTAATCGATGAGGTGGCGGGTGATTAGAAAATTTTTTCTGGTATATTCTTTGGCGTTCTCTCCCAAAATCCTGGCCTCCTCAGGATTATTCAACAAATATCTTATTCTGTAAGCGCACCCTTCGATAGAATTTACGGTATAACCGGTGAGACCGTAAACAATCTGGGTGGTGATGCCGCCTACCGCACCGCCGATGACCGGTTTGCCCTTCCACATGGCTTCTGCTACCGTGAGGCCGAAGCCTTCTTTGACGGACTTTTGAATGATGATATGGGAAGCCCTTTGCAGAGCATTGATGGTGAAATTAGCGTCGGGAGGAAGGTCGAGAACGAAGATATCATCGTCATGCTGAGATTCTGCGCGGACTTGTGCCAAGACCTCCATGCCTTCAGGATCGTCGGCAGCTCCACCGCCGGCCAAAACGAGACAGCAGTCGTTATTTTTCCTGACCAGTTTGTAGGCCTGGGTGACGCCCAGTGGATCTTTGAACTTGTCGAAGCGTGAAACCTGGAGAAGGATCGGTTTATTATCCGGCAGACCGAATTCGGCTCTGACCGCAGCTACTTCTTCCGGTTGGAGCTCTTTATTTTTATCGCTCAATGGATCGATGGAAGGATAGATGAGATATTGAGGGATTTTGAGTTTCTGGGCAAAGCTGGGAAGAGAAAATATCGCCCCTTCGTACCTGGATACAAAGTCTTTCAGGAAATACCAGACCTTTCTCTGGGGACGGGAGACATCGATGTGGCACCGCCAAATCCATCTGGCCTTCTCGGGCTTGCTGACGATCAGACCTGCGGGCTGAGGATCATGAATCACGCCGAAATCGGCGGAACGGAGAATGAGCTCTTCGGCATTTTTCTGATTGATTCTCCGGTATTCATCGAACATTTCCCGGGTAGGGACTTGTTCATCTCCCTGGAGGGCGTTGTGAAAACATTTGGTGGCCTTAAAGAAGAGGTCCGAGCCGGTCATGACCTCCCACCTGGTCTCGATTCCCAGTTCCGTGAACATGGGGATGAGCCGGTGCAGCATCTCTGCCACCCCGCCGCCGAGCCGGGTGGAATTGACGTGGACAAGGGATTTTCCCTTCAATATTTCTGCCAGTTTATAAATGAGGTCGAGCGTTCCGGGGGGGCTGACGTCTCTGTAGGCTTCCAGTGGATATCTTTGGTTGTTCATTGCTTGAGTTCTTCGTGACAGAGTTCTAGAATTCTGGCCCGCAAGCCTTCCAGGCTGTGCATGTAGAAATCGATTTTTTCTATCCTGTCCCCCAGATCGTGAAGGCCATGGATATCATCCAACCAGATAGAAAAATCGTTCCGGCCTCTTCTCACCCGGATGCCTGCCTCGAATATATGATAATAAATCGCGCTGGCATGGATATCTTTCAGGGTTTCGGTGAATTCGGATAAATTCCCGGCTTCTCTCCGGAGAGGTATTTCGACGATCTCGGATTTCATGAAGTAAAAAGGACTGCCGTAGGAGGCTGTAGGAACGATCTTCAATTTGCAGAGATGGCTGTCTATGATCTCGATCAGTTCGAGGCGGATGTCTTCGATCGATTTCTTCGGAGAGATGGTGACAGCAGCCAGCTTTTCTCCCAGGACCCGGTCCCGGAGCTGGACAGCAGCCCAGTTGGCAAAGTCATTGGGATAAGGCCCTGCCAGGTAGACGTGGCGCAAGAAATAGCTGTGCATGTGGTAATAAATAGAATCCGAGGGGATATCCTCGAGCATTTCCATGAGCTGAACTTCGTTATCCGCACGGAGACCCAGAAGTTCCTTGACTTCGGTGCAGCCGATGAATGTAAATGGATATTTTTGTTTCTTCATCCTGGTTTTCTTAAGGTGTAATGTCCAGTCCGGATTTTGGATTTCACTGTAGCAAAGAAGAGTCTAACCGTCAAGCCTCATCTTATTTACCCCTCTTTTCGTCATAGAGCCGCCAGGTTTGCAGTGAGGATGCTTTTTTGCTGTGATTCCCGCATCTATGGAATGAGACGGAGGCAACCTAGCGGCGCGGATTGAACCAGCCCTGTGTCCGCAGGCATATCCGCACCAGCATCAGCATCACCGGGACTTCGATAAGCACGCCCACCACAGTCGCTAGGGCCGCTCCTGATGCGAGTCCGAAGAGCATGACGGAGGTGGCGATCGCCACCTCGAAGTGATTGGAAGCACCGATCATAGCTGAGGGCGCGGCATCCTGATAAGAAAGCTTCAACACTCTGGCTAATCCGTATGCGATCCAGAATATGAGATTCGTCTGGATAAAAAGCGGAACCGCAATCCAGATTATGGTCAGAGGATTCGAGAGGATCACCTCTCCCTTGAAGGAAAACAAAAGAACGAGTGTGATCAGGAGCGCGGTGATGGTAACCGGGGTAAGGAGATGCAGGAATTTTGTCCGGAACCACTCCAAGCCTTTTTTCGCCACTATCAATTTCCTGGATATGAAACCCGCAACCAGCGGAAGCGCCACATAGATTCCGATAGAAAGCAGAAGGGCCTTCCAGGGGACAGGAAGACGGCCGATCCCCAGAAGGAATCCGCCGAGAGGCCCGTAGAGGAAGAGCATGGTCAGAGAGTTGATGGCCACCATGACCAGGGTGTGCCCATCGTTCCCTTTTGCCAGATATCCCCAGACGAGAACCATGGCCGTGCAGGGAGCGATCCCGAGCAGGATGCATCCTGCCAGATAGCTTCTCCATAAGGGAACGGCCAGCATCTTGACTCCCTCCACTAGAACCACCGTCCCTGCTCCGTGTTCTGCGCCCACCGGAAGATCGAGCCCTAAAGGCATCTTTATATAATCAAGAGCCTCGGCGCCTATGAAAGTTTTGAACAGGAAGCCGAGGAATATCATGGCGATGGCATACATGGAGAAAGGCTTGATGGCCCAATTGACGAACAGGGTCAGGCTGACCGGTTTGAAATTTTTGCCGGCCTGAAGGACTTCGGCAAAGTCGATCTTGACCATGATGGGATACATCATGAAAAAGAGGCAGACTGCTATGGGGATGGAAACGACGGGCGCTTCATTGACATATATGGCCAGGCCGTCCAGAAAAGTCGCCGCTTCCGGTGCGAGTTTTCCAAGCAGGATGCCCGCCACGATACACAGAATGACCCAGACGCTCAAATACCGTTCGAATACGCTCAGCCCTTTGGCTTCCTTGACGATACATGCCTTGTCTTCCATTCCGTTTCCTCCTGTTACTAATATCAACGCATTAAGTAATGTGACATTGTCATGGCGAGTGACCAAAGGTCACGCGGCCATCTCATAAGGGTTTGCTTCGCTATGCTCGCAACAAGGCTTCACTTCATTCGCAACAACGGATCGCCACGTCGCCACACTCCTCGCGATGACCCAGAAATTAATTCGTTCATAATAGATGTGAATGTTAACGGCACATCATGTTTGTCCTTGTTTTATTTTTCAAGATAAGATTTCCTTTATGTCCTCAGAACTCAATACCTTGCCTGCACTTTTCACCTCGCCATCGACCACAAGACCAGGTGTCACCATTACTCCGAACTCCATGATTTCATTGATATCCGTTACTTTAATTATCTGGAAGTCACCTCCCAGTTCATTTACTGCCTTTTCAGCATTTTCGGTTAACTTTTTGCATTTTGGACAGCCTGTGCCCAAGATCTGGATTTTTACCATTTTTTCATCCTCCTTGAATCAAAAGAAAGTTCCGTAGATCAAACCACTTATGGTTGAAAGAAAAATGACGAGCGAGACAAAAACGATTGTTTTTTTTGTTCCCATCACGCTGCGAATGACCAGCATATTGGGCAAGCTCAAGGCGGGTCCGGCCAGGAGCAGGGCCAATGCAGGTCCTTGTCCCATGCCATTTCCGATAAGTCCTTGGAGTATGGGGACTTCGGTAAGAGTGGCAAAATACATGAAAGCGCCAGCCATAGACGCAAAAAGATTCGACAGAATGGAATTTCCTCCCACCGAAGAGCTCACCCACTCGGATGGAATGATTCCTTCGTGTCCGGGTCGTCCGAGCAAAAAGCCGGCTATAAGCACTCCGAAAAAGAGAAGCGGCAGTATTTGTTTGGTAAATCCCCATGTGGAATCGAACCAATCTCCGACCTCTCCTTTGTCTGTGCTGGTCAAGAGTGAAAGCCCGATGACACCTGCAGCAAAGGAAATAACTGGCTTCTGGGGAATGGTCAGCCCAAGAACAACGGCAGGAACGAAAGCCATGGTTGCCTTCCATTTGTCAACACCGAACCAAGCTACGAGAATAGCGGCCAGAGAAAGGGCGAAACCGCCGGTAATAAGCCATTTCATAGAATATACGAGGCTCCAGAATCCAGAAGGATCCTCTGGTTTTCCCCAATTCGCAAAAACCAGAATGCCGATCATGGATGCAAAGTAAAGAACATTTTGCCAAAGAGGCCTTGAGACCTCTGGATCAGGCATAACCATCTGAGCATTCGCTTTTTTCAATTCTTCTCGGTAAAAGATGAAATGCATCAGAAGCCCGATGACGATGCTAAAAACAATGGCTCCTAGAGCGCGAGCTATCCCAAGTTTAAGCCCAAGAACTCTTGCTGTCAAAATTATGGCCAGGACATTGATTGCCGGTCCGGAATACAGGAAGGTCGTGGCAGGGCCTAATCCTGCTCCCATCCTGTGTATTCCTGCGAAAAGGGGAAGGACCGTGCAGGAACAAACGGCTAGAATAGAGCCTGATACAGATGCGACACCGTAGGCTAAGACTTTTTTTGCTTTTGCTCCGAAGTATTTCATCACGGATCTCTGGCTCACGAAAACCGCAATGGCTCCAGCGATAAAAAAGGCCGGAACAAGACAGGTCAGAACGTGTTCTTGTGCGTACCATTTTGCAAGGTGAAGGGACTCCATTATGGCGTCATCGAACTGAGGGACACCTAAGGGAAGGTAATAAGAACCCAGAAAGACCAGAGTAATGATCAGGAGAGGCTTCCACTCGCTTTTCCAGTCTGTTTGACTCATGGATTCACATTCATAAAAATTATTGTTGCTTAGTTTGCCAATTGGCCAAACAAAGCAAAAAAAATATTATATTGCGTCCATTCGGTCTTGTGCCTGCTCTCTGAGTACGGCTTCGACACAATCGAGGAAATTTAAAGCGCAGCGCATGCGGAGGCTGTAAAACACTTCCTTTCCCTTTTTCTCAACGATGACCAACCCTGCATTCCTTAGGATCGAAAGGTGCTTGGATACGGTAGAGACATCCAGGCCGACCATTTCCGTCAGTTCAGAGACACAGTAAGATTTATCCGAAAGCTGTTCTATCATAAAAAGTCGAGTGGGATGAGCAAGCGCTTTTAAAATGGCCGCTCTCGTTTCACAACGGGCTCTTTTTTTTCTATCCATTTTCATATTTGGCATAATAACCAAATATTTCGGAATTGTCAAGATCATTTATTATGAACGAATTAATTTCTGGGTCATCGCGAGGAGTGTGGCGACGTGGCGATCCGTTGTTGCGAATGAAGTGAAGCCTTGTTGCGAGCATAGCGAAGCAAACCCTTACGAGATGGCCGCGTGACCTTTGGTCACTCGCCATGACAATGTCACATTACTTAATGCGTTGATATTAATAAGGGATTCTTTTTGACTTAAGTCAAAGACATTTAGTTAAGGATGTTTTATCTTCGGGAAGCACGAACATTTTCTGCATCTATTACCGATTGATAAAATATTGTTAAAGGTGTCAAAAATGACAAGAAAAGATTTTTTAAAAACAGCGTCTGGAGGCTTTCTCGGAGCACTCGTTTATTTAGGATTGACAAATTGTTCAAGTCCGACTGAGCCTGAAAGTCCCGACACAAATCAGAAAACCTTTACATCGTCATCGAATTCCGGGCATACCCATACTGTAACCCTTACCAGAAATCAAGTCGAAAATCCTCCTGCCGAGGGGATCACTCTCACGACATCTTCGTCAGGCGGCCATACTCACGCTTTTTCGATGAATCAGCAACAGCTCCAGAATGTCAACAACGGCCAGACTGTGACCATCACCGATTCTACTGTCTCCAACCACTCTCACCAGTACCAGATTTCCAAGTGGTTTTAAGATAGGAAGAAAATAAAAAGGCAAACGATCCGGAAAAGAGGTAAAGTCAATAAGATGATTAAGCTAGAGTCCTTGTCAGATGGAATCGATCAGGTGTATTATAAACTACGTAACTGCAACTTTATATTTCAGCATATCAGCCCGAAACCACATGATAGGGAAAACTAAGGCTAACTTTGCGCCCCATCGGGGTGTGAAAGAAGGGCGAATCAATTAAATGATAAATAGAGGAGGTCACGAATGAGAAAAAGAACAAAATCGACAATTTTAGCTCTAATTTTTCTCACTGGTTTGTTATCGACAACTCCTGTAGGTTTTACCAGTCAAGAAAGCGATGCTCTGAAAGGCCTGAAATCGGTAAAAGCTGTTTTTGATTTCAGGACAGGCAACCTGAAAGCCGCTTCTGTATTACTTGATGCCATCCACCAAACCTTTAAGGGCAAGGATATTGCGGCAGTAACAAAAGAACCTGAGTTTATGGTTGTCTTTCTTGGCCCTGCAGTGAAGCTAATCACTAGCGAAAGAGAAGGGTTCTCACCTGAGGATCATGAAATCCTTGATGCTATTGCTGGAAGACTTTCTAAAATGGCAAAGGATGGGATCAAATTGGAGATCTGTCTATTTGCTGCCAGAATGTTTAATGTGGATCCAGCTACGGTTTTACCAGATATCGAGCATACAGAAAATGGCATGATCTCTTTGATAGGGTATCAAGCTAAAGACTTTTCCTTGGTTCCAGTTTATTAAGGCAGGGACTTACCTTTCCACAGTCTTGCTGTAAACCAATTGCCCTCCTATGTATGTCTGCTCGACTCTTAACGACAAAAGGGCGCTTGAGGGAATGGTCAGTACATTGTCTGAGAGAACGATAAAATCGGCAAGCATACCGGGAGCGATTTGTCCTTTGATATGTTCTTCGAAGCCCGCGTATGCAGATTCCACTGTATAGGCATATAGGACTTCCTCTCTGGTCAGACATTGCTCCGGATACCATCCCCCTTCGGGTTTTCCCTCCGGGGTTTGACGGGTTTCTGCGGCATACATTCCGTAGAAAGGATTCAAGGTCTCTCCCGGAAAATCGGAATTGAGCGGTACCCTGACGCCGGCGTTGATAAACGAACGCCAGGCATAAGCACCTTTGATTCTTTCGGGGCCTACTCTCTCTTCAGCCCAGGGCATATCGGAGGTTGCATGGAGCGGCTGCATGCTGGCGATGATGCCGAGTTCCTTGAACCGGGGAATATCTTCAAGCGCTACGATCTGGGAGTGTTCGATACGCAGCCGGTGGTCCTCTGCACCGGGCACGGCCCTGATCGACTCTTCGTAGGCATCCAGGGTCATTCTGTTCGAACGGTCTCCGATCGCATGGGTGGCTACCTGCATGCCTGCCTGTAGCGCTCTTCTTGTCAGGCTCTCTATCTCCTCTTGGGATGTGGTGCTAACTCCGAGTACATCTGGAGCATCGCTGTAGGGTTCGAACATCAGGGCGCTTCGCGTTCCCAACGATCCATCCTGGAAAATCTTGATACATCGGATGGTCAGCCAGTTGTCGGGAGCGATCTCAGGACCGTTTTGGAGATACGGCTCGATGAGCTCTTCGTCCGTGCAGTCGAGCATGAGATAGTACCGGAGTTTGAGCTCGTTTTTGGCTTTGAGCGACCGAAGGGCATCCAGGTCTTCGCTCGTTATTCTGGCGTCATGCACAGAGGTCAGGCCATTCTTGAGGAGCTCTTCTCCAGCTATCTCGAACGCCTTTTCTCGCTGCTCGGCCGTCAAGGCCGGCATGAATCGCGTCACCATAGCCTGGGCGGCATTAGCCAGAATCCCGGTCGGCTCACCTGTTCTGATATCTTTGTAAATCTTTCCCCCTTCCGGATCAGGGGTGTCCTTTGTGATGCCCGCCATTTCCAGCGCTTTGGCATTGGCCCATCCGTTATACCCGTGCAAACCGGCAAACCAGACCGGATTATCCGGTGAAACAACGCTCAGTTCATGACCGATTGCCGTCATTTGTTCCTTCCAGGCACCGTCATCCCATCCCCATCCCTCGATCCATTCTCCCGGAGGAGTTTCAGCGACCCGTTGTCTCAGTTTTCGCACCACCTCCTGGGGATCGCTGACACCCTGAAGGTCTAGGCGCATCTCGATCCTGCCCAGGTTGAGCATATGCCCGTGTGATTCAATAATGCCAGGCATAACATCCTTACCGCCCAAATCCACTTCTTCCGCCAGAGGATACTTTTCCCGCATCTCTGCATTCGTTCCCACGGCTGTGATGAATCCCTCTTTGACTGCAAAAGCCTCAGCCTCCGGTATGTCTTCGTTCATGGTAATGATATGGCCGTTAGCAAAAATACGATCTGCCTGAGGTGTTCTGCTGCATGAGACAAGGCATAAGACGGCCGTACACAACAGCAGATAGGATGTTTTTTTACCTTTCGATTTTCTCATATCGAACACTCTCCTTTCCACCCTCTGTCATTTCTTAAAAGCTATACCACACAGAATCCTTCAGGTCAAAAGCAGAGCGGTCGGAAAGAGCGAGAATTTCACACGAGTTGGTATCTAATAGGCAAAATTGAAATTTCCTGTTGTTTTGTATATAGTTAAAGGAAACTGTTAAGATGAAGCGACCGTCAATGAGAAGGGGCTGATTGTGGCAAGAAACAAACCCTTTATATGGCTTTTTGTCTTTGGTTCGCTGTGGGGGCTGTCGGAGGTTGCCGGGGGTAAAGTCTTATACGAAGCCGATATCCCTCACGCATCGGTGTACCTCTCGGCTTCAGGCTTTTTTCTCCTGGCCGTGGCCAGGGGGCTTTTGAATAAGCGGGGAACATCCTCTGTGATCGGCGGCATGGCCGCGCTTTTCCGGCTGGTCAATGCATCCTTCGTCTGCCATATTATGGGGATATTCTTAATGGGGGTGGCTTTCGATCTGGCGGCTTCCATTCTCTTGAAAGGCGATAAAAAGAGTTTTTTGCGCAGCACTCTGACCGGTATAACCGGGGCCTACGGAGGGTATGCTCTTTTCGCACTTATCATCACATATGTTGTCCGGTATGAAATGTGGGTTGCGGGGGGATGGCAGAAGGTTCTCGACCATGTGTTCCTCACAGGAAGTCTAGCGGCTGTGGTCGCAGCCATTCTCGTGCCGATGGGATACGCTTTAGGTCTTAGAAGCAGGACTCATGCCCGGCTCGAGTCTCGATGGGCCTTCAGCGGTTCCCTTGTCTTTGTCGTGATTCTCTGGACTCTGGGCAGAATGGCCGGCTGAAAGCGCCGCCAGTGTCCCCAAACCATTAAGTCAAGAATGGACTCCACCCTTGAGCCAATTTTGCCTACAGGATCGACCTTGGTATTGGAATATTTGCCCTCTCCTTAATTCATATTCTTTTTAAAAGTCTCTTCACCTATTGATTGTCACCTAATTCTTTGACATAATCCAGCACGAAAAGAGCGGCTCTATGAAGATGCTCATAATCGATTAAATCCAGATTGTCATTTGGTGTGTGATGTTCTGGAAAACCTCCGGAACCTAAGAGGATGGCTGGAAGCCCTTTCTGATAAAAGCTCAGAGTATCGCTGCCTCTGATGACAGGAACCGCATCTTCAATGTCATCGAACCGGAGGTAGATTCCTTCGTTCTTTTTCTGTACGGCCCTGAGAATTTCTTCCTGAGAAACAGGCCCATTGGCTCCTATTCCGTCTATCATCCGGGATTTGGCTCCGATCTGCTCAAGATTGATGTTAAGGACAATCTGTCGATGCGGGACCGGTGGATGGGCCACAAAGTGCAGTGAGCCGAAATGGCCGATCTCCTCTGCGGTAAAAAGAATAAACATCACTGAACGTTTGAAAGGGTTTTGGGCTACCGCTTCAGCAACCCCCATGATAAGAGCGCAGCTGCTGGCATTGTCATTGGCTCCGTAAAAAATGACATCCCTTTCTTTACCCAGGTGGTCCAGATGCGCTCCCAGAGTTATGTATTCTTGGCTTAACTCGGGATCAGTCCCTGGGACGATACCGATGACGTTGAAACAGTTGACCCGTTCTTTTTTCATCTCCAGGGTCAGGCCTATCTCCGGATTTTTCATCTCAAAAGTCTGATAATTTCCTTCATTTATCATGGGATTATAGCCCAAACCATCAAAAAAATGCTGCGCTATGTCAGCATGGACCAAAAGTGAAGGAATGGGAGATTTTCCCCTGGATGAGAGACCGTATGTTTCGGCAGGGACAAGAGTGGAGCGTTTCAGTTGGGACACAATGCCATCCCATTGGGCGGCAATGAATCTGTCCGGGAGAGCGATGATCCCTGCGGCTCCTTTCATCATCACATTTTGAAAACGGAGGGCATCTCCGTTTCTTCTGTCACTGTATTTGCGCCTCACTTTTTGCGGAAAATCAGGGCCAGTCTGAGGATCTGCGGGAAATCCAGCAATGATGACAGCCAGTTTTCCTTGGAGATCGAGGTTTGACAAATCATCCCATCCGAGTTCAGGCTCATGTATGCCGTAACCCACAAATACCGGGGATTGCAGAGGAAGATTCAAAGGGCCTTTCCCCGGGTTTGCCATCAAAAAGGTGTTGGGTCCTAGGGACAATTCCTCAGTTTTTCCCTCTCTTCGAAAAGATAAAACATTGTTTTTTTTGTATTGATTCTGAATGAAAGGCACAGATTGATAAAAAGATCTGCTGCCTGAGGCGTCCACCCATCCGGGCTCTAATCCAAAAGATTCGAACTGCTCGACTGCATAATCCGCTGCTTTTTTATAGCCCAGGGAAGCTGTCATTCTTCCTCGTGTTTCATCAGAGGCGATAAACTCCATATGGCGGCGAAGGTTATCTATGGAAATGTCCCTGGATACAGCAGAGATATTCCTTTCACATGAAGGAAAGAAAAGAATCCCTGCTATAAAAGCCGCCAAAATTCTCTCAAGAGCAATGCTTTTTTTTCTCATTTTTTCAGTCTCCTCATGTGAATTTTTTCTCCAGGAATCATTATTTACCATAGAAGAGATAAACATTCCTATAGGAGGAAATACAAATTTTTAAGATTTCCTCTACTTCTCGGTCGTCAAAGCAGTTGGAGTATCTAAATGACGAAAATCAACAAAAGATTTATTTTGAGAGATTGATATGAAAAAAGAGTATGACCTAAAAAAAATGAAAAGCAGAAAGAATCCTTATGCAAAACGTCTGAAAAAGCAGATAACGATTCGCCTGGATGACGGCACCATTGAATATTTCAAAGAGCTTGCTCGAGAAACAGGATTTTCCTATCAGATGCTTATTAATCTCTACCTGAAGGACTGTGCTATGAATCATAAGAAGCCAAAAATTGAGTGGATTGAATCCCGTTAGTTGAATGGAAGAGAAAGTCGGAGCATGAGCCAGCAGAAACTCCAGAATCATTTTGCGGATTTTATCCACCTTCTCGGACCTGGTTTTGACGATCAGATCCCGTTCTACCGGGTAAAGGCAGGCCGCAACGAATTTCGTCCAGCCCCGAACCTCTGCCTCAACTGTGCAAATGCGGCATAAACCATGGGGTTCCAATTTCTCGTGGTGACAGAGCGTAGGGATGAATATATCCGCTTTTTATTTGGTCCCAGTTTTCGATATTAGGTTTCTTCGGCCGGTAAAATCCTGTCTAGAAAATCCCGGAAGGAAAGAGCCAGAATCCTTTCGCTGAGCTTCCGGTCTCTCTGGCCTGTGAACACGATGTATCCCGTTTGGACTCTCTTCCCATAGGTCCGGACGAAATAGTCAAGATGTCTGATGTCCTTTGATCTTAGGTTTTCTCCCCACTTGACCTCGACCGGGAGCCAGCGGTGCCCGAGGTCGACCACCCAGTCTACCTCCCTTCCCGCATAGTCCCTCCAGTAGCGCAGCCTTCCGGACGTTCCTCGTACCCGCATCAGGCGAAGAAGGGACAGGCCGACCCACTGTTCGAAAAGCTTCCCCCAGTATTCAGATGTAAATTCCGCCGGTCCGAGAACTTCGGTTGCGGCATTCCGGACGCCCGTGTCGAAGAGGACATACTTGGCCGCCTTCCTTAATTTTCCTCTTTCCCCGGCCGGGAGGAGGGGCTCGATCCGTTCGGCAATGAGGGAGTCCTCGAGCACCTGGAAATGCCCGGAGACGGTCGCATGGTTCACCCCGATGTCCTGAGCCATCGACCTCATGCTGACGAGCCCGCCCGAGCTTTCCGCAGCCAGTTTCAGAAATTTCGCGAAAGCGCCGAGATGCCTCACGAGAGCCTCGGCCCTTACCTCTTCTTCCAGGTAAGTCGCGACATACGAAGCCAGAATATCTCCGGCAAGCTTCTCTCGTGAATCCGCGAGAAGGGTCAAGATCCCTGGGAGTTCGCCGTACTTGAGGACACGCTTTAAATCGGTTGAGTTTGTGATCGCGAGTGTGTCCTTGTATTCAGGATACACAAGAGGGTCCATCCGGAACTGGAGGGCCCTGCCGGGCAGGAGGTTGACATCTTTTCTTCTCAGTTTCCTGGCGGAAGAGCCTGTCAGAGCGAACACTCTCTTTTCCCTGTCGATAAGCACCTGGATGTCATCCAGGACCGAGGGCACTTTTTGGATTTCGTCGATAAAGACATGCTTTTTCCCCGAAGCCAGTACCTCCTCGCTGAGGAGAGACGGATTACGTTCGTACTTCAATCTTTCCCTTGTCTCCATCAGGTTTGAAGAGAAGTGATCTAGCGAGCTGAAAATCTTGGTAAGAGTCGTGGTCTTGCCGGTCTGGCGCGGGCCCAGGAGAAAAAACGAGACCTCATCTCTCAAGGCGTCCGCGACTCTTTTTTCTATTAATCTGGATATCATGTTATCCATATTATTCAAAAATGGATAGCAGGTCAACCATTTTTTGATAAATCTTTCAGGCTATTGTTGAGGAAGTTCCGCCTGAAATCAAAAGATAAGAAGAATGTGCTTTTTGGGCTCGTATCAAAGCTTCCACAATTTCCCGTAATTTCCGCCCAGTAACATTTCGGAATAAAGTTATCACACCAAAAACGCCAAGGTCAACGACTCCTCCATCTCCTCGGCTCCAATCAGAAAGTTCCTGCTGGACATGATGAGGCAGAGTTTGCCGTTTGGCCGCAAATGTCGGTTCGAGATGACGGATGATCCTGTCGATAACCTTGTGATCATCTATGAAAGAAATATTCGACATCTGACCTGTACAGGAAGGGCAAAGTAGCGGACCCGTGTTATTTCTTGAATGCAGTTTGGGAGGAATTTCTAGGAAACGCAAGAGCTTCGGTTAGAACGAAAGCGGCCTGGAGATAGGATGTGGGGCAGAGCTCGAAACATTTATTAATGGTAATGGAGTTTGTGATAATTCCTTATTTCCAATTTCTTAATAGCTCTTTTCCCTTCTTCATCCTTATCTATAATAAATATTGAGCCATTTTCTATTATTCTTGGAAAATAAGGCAATTCCGTTTTATATAAATATTGCCCATCTCTGCTAAAAATATCTATCTGTACAACATTATTCCTGTCAAGGATTGATTTTGTCTTGATCACATATATTCTTCCTTTCTCATCACTGAGAATCGTGTTGAAAAATGGCCTGTGATGAGGTAATTTGACATTTTTCCCCATTTTACTCTTTTCCTTGGAAGATATTGGTTGGGGTTTTTCATCCTGGATAAATATAGTCTGAATTTCGCCCAAAAAATCTATGAGGAAAAGTCTGTATTTTAAATTCTCTCCAAAACATAAAAATGAATTCTTGACCACACAAAAAAAACTGTCCGGTGAATAGACATGTTGGATTCCCCCTATAACACCTCCACCTTTTGATGCCTTAACTTCTATATCCTCTTCACTACTCTCTATTATTTTTTTTATTATGTTGCCTTGACTGTCAGATTTTACCAAACTCTTTTTTAATCCTGATTCTGAGTATTCCCTTGAGAACGAATAAATATAGCCTTCTTTATCTACATAAAAAACACTTGATTCTGAAGGAAATGTAGGAATAAAGTATTTGAGACGAATTATTTCTTTAAATGTTCCTTCCTCATCAAATACAATTAGTTTCTTTCCTTGATCATTAACGTAGAGGTTGTCGTACCCATCTATGAATAGCTTAACAGGGAAAATAAATTCACCTGGGCCTTGTCCCTGTCGTCCAATTGATTTAATAAATTTCCCTTGATGATCGTATGCTAAAATTCTGTTACCATCCAGTAAAAAGATGTTTCCCTCAGAATCCAAAACAATATCATTAATTTTTTTAAACATGTAATTTATATTGCTATCTGATTCCTTTATTAGTAACTTCTCTTCCGTTTCAAGGATGAAACTTCCATAAATGGGCTCTTTATTAAAAATTACATTATTACCATTCCCAGAGGCATAAAGCGCGTAAGATAAGGATAAGCCAACTATTATAGTATGGAATATATTTTTTCTCATTTTGATCATCTTTTGAAGAAGAGGAGTGGGATAAAAATCCCACTCCTCTTCTTAATTGCCAATATCCGCTTCACATCATTGGACATTCATGAACTTGGGCAGCTTCATCACACATACAGGCTACTCCGATTCCATCAAAGCCAACACAGCTTGTCTCATCGCATGAACCAAAAGTCTCGCACCAAGCTACGGCTCCACCACCGCAATTAGCTGATGCAGAGCAGCCACTGACAATTGGAGTAAAAATCGCAGAAGCAGCGAATAAGATGCCAATTAATAAACAAACATTTGATTTTTTTAATAATTGCTTCACTCCTACTCACCTCCTCCCATTAGAATTTAAACAAAAATGCATTTTTGCTTTTCAGTCCTATTCCATAGCGAATATTCTCATTTTTGATAAAGATGCCTCTTACTCTCAATATTTCACCTTCTTTTTTTGGAATAATCTTCTCGATCAAAGTTCCCTTTTCATTGAAATGGAGAATATAACACTTGGCCATATCATGCTTGGTTAAATCGGAATTATTTATGGCATAATACAAATTCATATCCTGACCGACTCCAAAGCCAGTACAAAATGTCATAAATTTTAATGAGTATCCAGACCTTTTTGTATTAGGCGTATCAAGGCCTAATGCTTTTTCTTGCTCCATCTTTCTTTGTATTTCAGGCAAATTAAAGTTCCTAAGGTCTTTTAAAAAGAGCTGTTTGCCATCAATGTCATACCCGAATATTATTGGACGATTGCGAAATGCTCCAAATATTCTATTTTCGATGACATTTATATATGCAGAATTAAATTCACGATACCCAATATAAGATTCACACTTTATTATTTTTCCTATGTTAATAATTTCATCTCCTTCAAAATTAAAAATTGATATTAATTTATTTTCATTGAAGGCCGTCTTGTCTTTATACTTTACAGTTATAAAAATGTGATCACCATAAACGCAAAGTGCTTCAGATTGCCACGCATTTTCTACTAAAAACGAAGAGATGAAGTCTCCTGATAATGAGAATACTTTTAGCTCGCGCCCCGCATTGTTTAGGACATATATGGAATCCTCTTCAGTGCAGAATGCAAGAGGAGAAAAAAGGTCTTTTTTCTCTTGCCCTATGCTTCCAATCTGATCAATAAATTGCCCCTTGTTATCGAATTTTAATATTCTATGATTGCCAATATCTAAAAAATAGAAATTTTCGTGGCTATCAATAGAAAAAAAATTACGGCTCATATTCCCCACGTGAATATTGATTTTTGGGCTTAATGAATCTAAATTAATAAGAGTTGTGACTTCCACTGATTCGACCGGCAAAGTTTCTTTTTGATGGCAACATGAAAACAATCCCAAAAAAAGAACCAGGAGCATCTTATTATTAAAATTCGCAATCATTTGTAGTTGAAATTAGATTTATAAATGGTAGAATTTTGACGAAGTAGTTTTTTTTCAATTTCTTTGCATATATCTATTTCTTTCATTCCAACAGTTTCAATGAATTCAATCCCTTTGTTATCCATCATTAATATTGTCAATGGATCTGTTTTTAAAGAACTATCTGTGACGTACTCTTCTTCATCGGAGAAAATTTTCTCTAACGAGATATATTTATCAAATGACATTTCTATATAATTTTCCCATTCATGAATATCGCTCTCATTAAACGGTTTGAAAAACACTAGTATCAATTTTGCTTTTACCTTTTTATTAATCAACATTTTTTCAAGTTGCATCAAGGTTCTTATTCTTTCACGACTCCTGCATCTTGGGCAGAAAGAAGAAAAAAAGGTGATTACTATAGGGAAGCTGCTAAAATTTTTTATATACCTTATTGAAATGGCCATCTCTTTGAAAAGCTTAACCGGAATTTCTTCTTCTTCTTCTTCTTCAAAGATGATGTCTTCAGGATTTATCTCCTTTCTCTCCGCAAGGACATAGGCCCTCCGAATGAGATTCTCCAGCTCCCGTACATTCCCGGGAAAAGAATAATCCATGATTTTTTGCAGAGCTTTCGAACTCAGTTGCTTTTCTTCCTTGAACTCTGCGCCTATTTCGTGGAGGATCTTATCGACGAATAGAGGGATATCTTCTTTCCTTTCCCGGAGAGGGAGAATTTCTAGTTTGAAGATATTAATCCGGTAATAAAAGTCTTTTCTTAATCTGCCATGTTTTATCTCTATAGCTGGGTTTTTGTTCGTTGCCATAATAAAGCGGGTGTCAGCTTTTCTTATTATTGTCTCACCGATCCTCCTGAATTCCCCGCACTCCAGGAGTCTCAGTAGTTTAGCCTGAAGGTCGAGTGAGGCCTCTCTAATTTTGCGGCCTTGGAAATAAAAGCTCTCACTTGCTCCGATGATTGGCTTTTCCCGATAATTTCTTTAACCATGTTCATCAACTCCCTAGATTTCTATAAAAAAAGATGAGTCTTTCGTTTTAGCTAAACTGGCAGGTGAGAATTTTTGCCCTCATTTTCCCATCCAACCATCGTCAGGAAATATAAATCACGATAAAATAGATGTCAAGGACCATCGGAAACCGTTCATGGTAGGTAAAAACGGTGCAGGAGAGCTCAAAAGTACCCAATATCGCATAGAGGGCTCCTGCCGGGTCAGAAAAGAATCATGAAAAATATTCGGCGCCTGTCTCAGAGGCCATCAAGAATTCTTGATAGGCGAGATGAGGCGGGGGGAGGTCTCCTGGCCCAAAGATCAGGTTGAGATGTTGGATGACCCTGTCCGCCACGGAATAATCGATGAGGAAAGCGATGATCCGTGGGGGACCTCGGGCTCTTAACTCTGTTATTTCTTGAATGCAGTTTGGGAGGAATTTCTAGGAAACGCAAGAGCTTCGGTTAGAACGAAAGCGGCCTGGAGATAGGCTGTGGGGCAGAGCTCGAAACATTCCTTGCAGTTAACGCACTCGGCCGCGGCTATCTCAGGGATGAACCGTATCTCCCGTCTGGCTCCGCAGTCCACAAATCCCACCGCATGTTTCTTCTTGACCTCGGCACAGTATCTCACACACAAGCCGCACAGAATGCAGAAGGAGGACTCTCTTTCGAAACGGTCGGGGTCTGCCCCATACTCTTGAGCCAGTTCCTGCAGTTGCGGCGAGCACGGCGCATGAGCCAGCAGAAACTCCAGAATCAGTTTGCGGATTTTATCCACCTTCTCGGAGCTGGTTTTGACGATCAGATCCTGTTCCACCGGGTAAAGGCAGGCCGCAACGAATTTCGTCCAGCCCCGAACCTCTGCCTCAACTGTGCAAATGCGGCATAAACCATGGGGTTCCAATTTCTGGTGGTGACAGAGCGTAGGGATGAATATATCCGCTTTTTGGGCGGCGTCCAAAATGGTCATCCCCTCTGTGGCTCTCACCTGTTTTCCATCTATCTGAATGAGGATTTCACTTTTCTTTTTTGGCTTTCCCATAATCATTCTCGCTTCTCTGCCGGGCTCGCCGGCTTTGCGATGTTCGCCTCGTACTCGTCTCTAAAATAGCGCAGCGTGCTGAGGAGCGGGTCGGCAGCCGTTTTTCCCAGCGCGCACAAGGAGGCCGCTCCCGTGACCTCGGCGATCTCCTCCAGAAGCTCGATGTCTCCCTCTCTCCCTTTTCCATCACGAATATTGGCCAGAATCTTGAGCATCTGCCGGATGCCTTCCCGGCAGGGGACGCATTTGCCGCACGACTCATTGGAGAGGAAGTCGAGAAAATACCTGGTGAGATCGATCATACTGGTATCTTCATCCAACACCAGCATGCTGCCTGCACCGATCGCGGCTCCCAGTTTCGAAAGCTCGTCGAAGTCCAGAGGAGTATCCAGAAGGCCCTCGGGAATAGAGCCTCCCATAGGTCCTCCGAAGTGAACCGCTTTGAGTTTTTTTCCGTTTGGAATTCCGCCACCGATACCGGTGACGATCTCTCTGATGGTGGTCCCGAAAGGCACTTCGGCCACCCCTGTATTGACGATATGGCCGGATAAGGATACAAGTTTGGTTCCCTTACTCCGCTCTGTCCCGGTAGCGGCATACCATTCAGAGCCCTTATCGATGATCAAGGGCACATTCGCCCAGGTTTCGACATTGTTCAGCACACTCGGGTTTTCCCAAATACCTTTTACCGAAGTTCGGATGTATTTGGGCCTTGGCTCCGGGGGATTCCCTTCTATCGACCTCATCAGGGCGCTGGACTCGCCGGAAACGAATATCCCGATATCCAGATGCACCTCGACATGAAAGTCAAAGCCTGAGCCGAGAATGTTTTTGCCCAACAGTCCGTATTCCCCCGCCTGTGCGAGAGCCGTATCGATATTGTTTTTGAGTTGAGGGGTGTCATGACGGGCGTAGATAAATCCTTGGTGTGAGCCCACAGCATAGGCGCCGATGATCAAGCCTTCCAGAACACTGTGCGGATTTCCCGAAAGAATGGCTCTATCCATGAACGCCCCCAGCTCCCCTTCATGTGCGTTGACGATAACGTACTTTTCTTTGCCTGGGGCATTGCGCGCAGTTTCCCACTTCCGGCCGGCTGGGAATCCGCCGCCACCCCGGCCGCGCAGGTTGGCTTTCTTTATTTCTTCCAGAACTTCCTCCGGGCTCATCTCAAGAAGCGATTTGGATAAAGAGGAATAACCGCCGACAGTCAGGTAGTCGTCGATGTTCCGGGGATCGATCTTGGTGTTATTGCCCATAATGTGCCGCATCTGGTTCTTGTAGAAAGGTATTTCAGATTGACGGACTGCTTTTTCGCCGGTCTGGGGATCGGTGTAAATGAGCCGGTCGATCACTTTTTTTTCGAGCACAGTCTGGGAGACAATTTCCGGGACATCCTTAGGCGTGACCTCCACATAGCAGATCTCTTCGGGATAAATAACCACCAGAGGTCCCTTTTCGCAAAAGCCATGGCAGCCGGTTGCTTTCAAATCGAATTTGGTTTTTAATTTTTTTTGGCCGAATTCTTGTTCAAAGGTGCTGAGAACCCTGCCGTTATCCAGGCCGAGACAGCCCATTCCCGCACATACGGCGATGCAGGGTTTTACGGGATCTCTCTCTGACAAGATGCTCTTCCTCAATTCTTCCAGTTCAGAGGCTGAATTCACTCTCGGCATAATCTTCCCTCATTCATCATTTCTCAACACATCTTTGACCTCGTTGGGAGTAAGCTTCCCGTGATGCTTCCCATCCACGATGATTTCCGGTCCTGAATTGCAGCAGCCAAGGCAGATGCCGGTCTCTAGGCTGAACTTTGAATCAGGATCCGTCTCACCGGCTTTAATTCCGATCAGGTCTTGAATTGTATCGAGAAGACGTTCCGAACCCCGAACATAACAGGAAGGCCCCGAACATACGTGAACTTCATGACTTCCCTGGGGCATCATACGGAAGGTCTTATGAAAGGTAACGATCTGCATGACCCGGCTTAACGGCACCTTCAATTTTTCGCTGACCCTCTCTAATACTTCTTGGGGAAGCCAGCGGTTTTGGTGCTGAATTTCCAGTAAGGCTTGAACCAGTGAGCCGGGTTTGCCCTGGTGTTTATTTATAATCCTATCGATTTTATCGTAATCCAAGGCCTCTGTGCGAATGTCCCGATTTCTTGCTGAAACATTCAGGTGTCTGGATATTTCAGACGGGCTTAATCCCAACAGGGCAGAGATTTCGCTCGCCGATAAAGGTCTTTCCCGAAGCAGCAGCATCATCTGGCTGAGAACCAATTTATCTGCAATGAGCTCATTGAATAATCTATCAAACTCTTCACTGGTGAAAAATTTTGTGTACGCTTCCTCAGTTCTGACCGGCACTCTCAGCCTTTCCGACTGCACCAGCTTGATATAGGGGATGAGGTTGGTAACCGCCTCGAGTTTGAATTTTAATTCATGTTCATCCAAGCTTTCGCTCTTGCCCAATGGGCCCAACTTCTCTATCCTGGGAACGAATTCATTCATGATATGGGCAAAACGGATTCCTTCACCTGCCGACACCCATTCAATTCTCAACCGTTCGGGATTCAGCCCGATGTGCTCCAGCAGTTTCTTGCATATATACACCATGCTTAATGCATCGTAATTTCCATGGGTGACATAATGGCAGTCATTCAGATGGCAGCCTCCGATGAACACGGCGTCCTGTCCGGTCGCAAACGCCCGGAATATGTGTGCCGGGTCCACTCTGCCGGAACACATCACCCGGATCACCCGGATATTCGGAGGGTACTGAAACCGGGACACTCCGGCCAGGTCCGCTCCCGCGTAGCAGCACCAGTTGCAGAGAAATCCTAGAATCCTGGGTTCAAATGTATGTGCCGCACCCATTCTCAACTCGCTCCTTCATCGGCCTGGTGCTCCGCAGGTGGTGGAGCCGCCGCATCGATCTGGCCGAAGACCTCTTCATCGGTATAGTGCTTCAATGTAATGGCATTGGTCGGACACCTGGCGTTGCAGAGACCATCGCCCTTGCAGAGAATGGGATTCACCCTGGCTTTTTTGCCCTTCGGTGTCTCACAAAATTCTATGGCACCATACGCACAAGCTGTAATACATGCCCCGCATGCCACACAATCATCTTCTTTCACCTCGCAAACAGCGCCGGAGGCTGTGACCGAATCCTGGGAGAGCAGTGTGACGGCCCGGCCCGCAGCTCCGTAAGCCTGACCGATCACCTCGGAGATAGGCTTGGGATAGTGCGCTGCCCCGCACAGGTAAACGCCTTCGGCAGCAAAGTCAACGGGTCTTAACTTCACATGGGCCTCCTGGAAGAAACCGTCCGGGCTCAAAGGCACCTTGAACAGCCGGGCTATTTCCCGGCTTCGCTTGGAAGGAACGACAGCGGCGGAAAGGACGAGGTAATCGGCATCCAGTGCGAGCCTCTGACCCAAAATGGGATCAGGTACGCTGATCCGCAGAACCGGTTTGCCCTCCTGTGTGGCGGATTCCACCCGAGGCTTGTCATCCGGATCCCAGCGGATGAACTTGACCTCTTTCTCCGCTGCCTCGCGATAAGAATCCTCTGCGAACCCATAGGTTCTCATATCCCGGAAGAGAATGGTGATGTCCATCTCCGGGTTGATCTCTTTCAGTTTCAAGGCGTTCTTAACAGCCTGGCTGCAGCATATGCGTGAGCAGTAATTTCTCTCTTCCTCTCTGCAGCCCACACATTGGATCATCACCAGGCTCCGGCAGTCGGTCATTCTTTTTTCATCCTCGACGATCTGCTCCTCCAATTCCAACTGGGTCAGCACCCTGTCGTCTTCCCCATAAAGATATTCCGTGGGCCTGTATTCTTCAGCACCCGTTGCGAGGATGACTGCGCCATGGTGTATCTCTTTGACTCTTCCTTCGGATTTCACGGTGGTGATGAAATTGCCCACATAACCGGAAACATCCGTGATGGTCGCATCGTGAGAGACATGGATCAAAGGGTGCCGATAAACCTTGCGGATAAGATCGCTCAGATAAGCCTGGACATCCAGCCCTTCCAGGGTGTAGTGAATCCTCCGGGCCATTCCCCCCAGTTCGGTATCCTTTTCCACCAGGTGAACTTCGAATCCCTGGTCGGCCAGGCTCAGGGCACTGGTCATCCCGGCCAGGCCTCCTCCGACCACCAGCCCCGTCTTGTTGACGGGCAGATCGAATTCCTGGAGGGGTTCCAAATGGAAGGTCCGGGCTACCGACATCCGGATGATATCCTTTGCCTTTTGGGTGGCTTCTTCCTTTTCTCGAGAGTGGACCCAGGAGCAGTGTTCTCTGATATTCGCCATTTCGAAAAAATATTGGTTGATGCCCCCTTCCCGGAGCGTATCCCTGAACAACGGCTCATGCGTCCTGGGTGTGCAGGCGGCGACCACCACGCGGTTGAGCTTTTTTTCCCGGATGGTGTCCGCTATCTGCTCGGCTGCATCGGTGGAACATACGAAGAGTCCCTCTTCGGCATGAACGACACGGTCCAAGGTGGAGGAATATGCAACCACCGAAGGGACATCCACCACTCTTCCGATATTGGCACCGCAGTGGCACACGAACACTCCCACCCTGGCTTCCTCTCCCACAACGTCTCTTTCCGGCGGATATATCCTGTCCCTGGCCAGCTTTCCCCGGCGGTAATCGAGGAGATTCCCGCAAAGGGCTCCGGCCCCGCTGGCGGTCACGACCGACTCGGGGATATCCATTGGACCCAGGAATGCTCCGCTTGCATAAATTCCCGGACGGGTGGTTTCCATAGGATCGAGGGGATGGGTTTTACAGAATCCGTAGGAGTTGAGCCGGATGCCGAACGTCTCAGCCAAATTCTGCACATCCGCAGGAGGATTCAACCCGACTCCCAATACCACCAGATCGAATTCTTCTTCCTTTACTCCTTCCTCGGAGGTGGCGTATCGTATGGTGATATTCTTCGTTTGCGGGATCTCTTTTCCTATCGACACGTAGCTTCTTATAAACGTAACGCCGGGAAGGTCCTCCGCTCTTTGGTAGAATCGTTCGAAATCCTTACCAAAGGAGCGGATGTCGTTATGGAATATGAAAGCCTGCGTTTCCGCGTCATGGTCCTTTGCCAGAATCACCTGCTTCTGGATATACGAGCAGCATACCGAGGAACAATAGCTGTTGCCGCCGGGGATAACCTGCCTGGAGCCGACGCAGTGAATCCAGGCTATTTTATGGGGATGCTTTTTGTCCGAGGGACGCAGTATCTCGCCTTCGTGCGGCCCGGTGGCACACAGGAGCCGCTCGAAGTCGAGGCTGGTTACCACGTTTTCCATCTTTCCATAACCATAATCACCCCGGAGCTTGGGATCGAAAGTCTCGTATCCCGGAGACAGAATGACCGCCCCTACCTTTACCTTGACCTTCTCCGCTTCTTGATGAAGATCGATGGCGTCATTCTGACAGATTCCCTGGCAGATGGTGCATTTCTTGTCTTTGAGGTACAGGCAGTTTTCATCGATATACGTGACGAGGGGAACGGCTTGAGAGAAGTATATATGGATGGCCTTATTGGATGATAAGTCCTGGTTGAATGGATCGGGAACCTGGACCGGGCAGTACTCGACACAGACCGTACAACCGGTGCATTTATCCTCTCTAACGTATCTGGGCTTTTTGATCAGGTTCACCGTGAAGTCTCCTGCTTCCCCTTCTACGCTGTCTACGTCCGTATAGGTCAGGATCTCTATGTTGGGATGTCTGTCACATTCGATAAACTTGGGAGATTCGATGCACATGGAGCAGTCATTGGTGGGGAAAGTCTTATCGAGCTGGGCCATCTTGCCGCCGATGGTGGGTGATTTTTCGACCAGGTAAACCTTAAAGCCGGCAGTGGCAAGATCGAGCGAGGCCTGGATGCCGCTGATCCCTCCACCCACCACCATGATGTCTCCAAAATTCCTGTCCTCAAAGTCTTTACAGAGCTTTTCGATTCCTTCTTTTTCCACTTCTCTTTTCCAATATTATGAATGTATTCATTCTTTTGTCATCGCTTCGCTCACTCGCAATGACATGGTGTATTTTAATAAGTCGCAATTCATGTTAATCTTTTGGACATCCAAGCCGCTCCGGATGGGAATACACCGACAGGCGGCTTCCACGCGCATGGCCAACCAGGGCGATGCCCAGATCACGGGCGAGCGAAACGGCGCTCCCAGTCGGCGAGTGCCCCGAAACGACAACCGGGACCTGCATCTTTGCCGCCTTGAGCAGCATCTCGGACGAAATGCGGCCGGTGCTCAGGAGCAGTCGGTCTCTGGTCGATAGTCCCCTCAACAGACATTCGCCCTGGATCTTGTCCAGGGTGTTGTGTCGTCCGATATCCTCGGCAACTGCCAGCAGGTTTTTGGTATCGGATAGAGCCGAGGCGTGCACGCCGCCGCACAGCCGGTAAAGCTTCATCTGCTCTTGAAGCTGTTTCATCATTGACAGCACCTCCTTCGGAGTGACGGCGAGATCCGAATCGACTTTTTTTCCCTGAGCTTTAAAGGTCGAACCACCCCCACACCCGGAGGTGAGTGTCCGCTTCGTGGGCAGCACATACCCGGAGTTGCTCAGTGTCACGTCGGCCAGCGATTCCTCCTCGCACACCTTTATGCTTGCCACGTCGTCCATGCCAGAGATGATTTCCTCTGCGTAAAGGAATCCGAGGACGAGGCAGTTCAGCTTGGTTGGAGTGCACAGGATAATGACCAGTTCCTGGCGGTTGACAGAGATTGTGAGTGCCATCTCGCCGGGCAAGTGACCCGAACTCCTGCCCCATTCCTCGCTCGAAAAGCGATGGAAGACCACCTCCGGTGCGACACCCTTCAGTTCCGGTTTGCCCATCGCTTCCTGCCTATTTAACTCCTTAATTTTTTGAATTCATCTTGATCAAACACGCACCCAAGGACCATGAAAATGGGATTACTTCGCTGACGCCCGTAATGACATTTGGCATTTTTTATGAAAGAAGATGTTTTATGCATTTTCTAAGTAATAATCCAAATCAGCTGCTTCCTGGATGATTTCCGTGATGTCCTTGACCTCTATGACCTCGCTGTCCTCCCGGTTCAACCTGCTGTCCTCAAAATTGGTGATGCAGTAAGGGCAGGATGTAACCAGCACCTCAGCACCGGCTGCGACAGCCTGCTCCACTCTGAGGTCGGAGAATCTTTCACCCTTGGGTGTTTCCATCCAGATCCTGCCACCTCCCCCTCCGCAGCACAGGCTGTCTTCCAGTGAATCATCCATCTCGATCAGTTCTATGCCGGGTATTTTTTTTAATGCCTCCCTGGGCTCGTCGTAAATGCCGTTGTGCCGGCCCAGGTAGCAGGGATCATGATAGGTGACTTTCTTCCTGTACTCTTTGGTGAGGGGAAGCCTTCCCTCGCGAACGAGCTCGAGCAGATATTGAGAGATATGGACCACCTCGAACTTCACCATAAATTCAGGATACTCGTTTTTGAACGTGTGAAAGCAGTGAGGGGAAGAAACAAGGATTTTTTTCACTCCTTTTTCGAT